>Ga0099822_1006563_pt1 | contig 15137 bp, 8 predicted proteins | sample CowpeawhiteBW_FD_76839 | JGI IMG/M metagenome (GOLD analysis project Ga0099822, IMG submission 76839) | Root nodule microbial communities of legume samples collected from California USA - Cow pea white BW | ecosystem: Host-associated > Plants > Roots > Nodule | place: USA: California | collected...
AATTTAAATTTCTTTTATAAAAAATGGATTATGGATTTTGAACTTGATCCAAATATTTGGATTGGATTTAAATCTTGATCCAAATATTTGGATGTGGATTTTGAAAAAATCCAAACTACTTTTGCTAAAAAAATGGATTTGGGTCGAAAATCTAATCCAATTATTTGGATCTAAAATAGATGTGGATTGGATCATTAAAAATCCAATCCATGCCCACCCCTAATTGCTTCCTTGGAAAACTCCATAAATTTGTCAAATATTAGCTTGACATGATTGATGAATGTGTTATAGGCACAAGAATATATAAGGCTTATGAGTAGGGGTGATAAAAAGACTAATATTGGCGGATATTTTTGGAGAAAACCAACAACTAATAGTTAATGGATATCTTAAATTAGTACATGCGGGTAATGCATAATGAATGAAGTAGTACCCGCATACTAATGATGTGGGGTTGGGCATCATATTGCCCATACCCACAATTATTTATTACTTGGTAAAAATAAAAATTATGATTTATGATTTACCTAACACATTTTGTCAAAATTAGGTTTTCATTTCCTAGCCAAAGGTTCACCATTTACCCTTCCCCTCATGCTTTAATTGTTGTTATTAAACCTTACTACAATTTCCTCTCCACACACTTTCTCCTGAAGCACACTGACATGGTTGACCTATTGGATAATTAAGTCATTTATGACATCTATAGGAGATCCCTCGACATTGAGAGACTCATCTTTGCTAAATTGAATCGTCTTATCTCTCAAATCATTCTTCCTTGATGCCTTTGGCCACCATTGCGACTGTAGCGTTGCTGCAAGGAAGAATTGCCAAGCAAAGATTTAGTACTGTGTTCGTGTGTGGTAGCAGACTTCGGCAATAACGACAACTCTTCTGACTAAGGGTATGACAACTTTCCTAGCCAAGGTTGTTTTTCCAGTCTCCCATGACAGGTCACGATATGGAGATACGAGATGAAGACTGGAGAAAAGAATTTCTTTACGCGTTTATTTAATTGTTTCAAAAAAATTTAGCAATAGTTCTAGATTTTTAGGAAGTTCTTAAACATGGGATCACGTACCATTCTAGTTTCTAATTTCTTGTTTTTAGTTTATGCTTAGACTATTTTTAAAGTCTTCACCATCCAATAAAAGTGAGACTTCATACAATAATTTCTTTATTGTTTAACTTCCTACATAATTTAATCCTTTATTTCTTTTAAAACTCCAACACTTCTTCCTCCCCTTCTATCCCGTCCTGCCACCTCCTCCTCCTCTTCTTTCACTCTTCTTATTCCTCATGTTATTCCTTCTCCTTCAACTTAGGTCAACATTGTTGATGAGTTGTTGTTGTGCCACCATTATTGTGTGAAAAAAATTATTTTGATAGTTAAAAGTCCATTTATAATTATGAAAATTATTGTAGTGATGTAATATTGACCAAGATAGTTTTAATCTTTCCAATTTTCTTTACCAAACATAAATAAATATTTCTATTTATTCAATTATTTAAAAAAAAATTGAAAGAAAAAATAACATATTTTTTATCCAATCTAAATATGTGGTGAAAAGAGGAAAAAATATATTTTTTATGGAAATTTAACACCATAATGTCATGAAAAAAAAATGAGGTAGATGTTTATTTGTGTTAAAAACCGAAAGAAAAACGCAATTTTGTGATTTTTGTGACCAGGATTTACTACCAACTTTAAATGATTGATTTTATTATTTTTTTCTTCTAAAATTTTCGTGCGGTGTGTTTTTGGTTTTGTGGGGTGCACATGGTTCAACCATTTTATGTAGAATATTCACAATAATTAAGGAAGGAATATACTCGTTAATTGCTATACAATAAACTATTCCATTAATCGTGAAATTTGACTAATCATCAAACTTGATTTCTTTTAACTTTATAGATATAACACATTACTTTTGCCATTGCATGATTTTTCTTTAGGGGTTTTAATAATTAATAATCAATAATCAATAATCAATAATTAATAATTAATAATTAATAATCTATTTAAATTATAATCTAAGCTGAATGAATTAAATTGGCATAGTGTCTTAGACTAATAAAATCTTACCTAAATCAAATAAAAAAAATATTCTAGCTTTAGGTATTAGAACTCAAGTTAGATAAAGTCGAGCAAAAATTAGTAATATAACTTTTTTTTCGTTAACTATAATATTTAAAATTTGATGTTAATATATTTATTTTTTATATTTTTTATTATTTAATTGTTGCAAATGAGACGTGACAACAACAAAATCACGTGTATTTGCTTTATTTTTACACATTTGTCACACGAAGACATTTCATTGATTTTAAATCGAACCACCATATTAATTGAATTAGTTTGATTTGAGTTGTGTGGATTAAAAAAATTATTTAAAACTTAAAACGAAAATTTAAAATGTAAAAAAAATAAGAATACTAATAAATGACTGAAACAACTTGTAGTCAACATAAATCCCAATTAATGATTTTCCAATCGGAACGAGGGTGAATTCACAATGAAACGAAGTCGTTTGCACGACGAAACTGGACTGTAAATAATGAAAAGAGAAACGGTGAAGGATGGCAAGAAAGAGATAGAAAGGAAGAGAGAGGAGACAGGTGGCGGGCAGCTATAAAGACGAGAAGCGCAATCCTTATTTACCTCACATCGCCGCCTTTCTTGCCCAGAAAGAACCCAAAATCAAATCAATCTCCATTCTTCCAATTTCACAGCACCACAACACACTCAGATTTTAGATTCTCTCCTCAATGGAATCTACACCGGTTAATTGGGAAGCCCTTGACGCTCTCCTCATCGATTTCGCTAAATCGGAAAACCTAATCGAAGAAGACTCCTCCGCCCCTTCCCCCTCCTCCTCCTCCTACCACTCCCGCCTCCTCATCCGCCACATCCGACGTTCCCTCCACACCGGCGCCATTGACGCCGCCGTCCATCTCCTCCGCCTCCACGCCCCTTCCATCCTCACCGACCACAAGATTCTCTTCCGCCTCCACAAACAGGTCCCTCCCTTTCTCCCCTCATTTTCTAACTACGCGTCCAACCTATTGTTCTCATTTTTTTTTTCTTACAATTGTTGTGTAGAAATTTATTGAACTTCTTCGGAAGGGGACTGCGGAGGATCGAGAGTCTGCTATCCAGTGTCTGAGGACGTCTCTCGCTCCTTGCGCGCTCGATGCTTATCCGGTATCTGAACCGTTCCTTTGAATTCGCTATTTATGGTCTTTTTCTTTTGTTTGGGTTTGACGGTTGGCTTTTGTATTTAAGGAAGCATATGAGGAATTTAAGCACGTTCTGCTCGCGTTTATATATGACAAGGATGATAACACTTCTCCCGTGGCAAATGAGGTATAGGTCTCCAGTCTACTTATACTGAGAAGATGGCAATTGAATGGGATATGCATTGATGTTTGCTAAGCACTTCGTGTTGTAGTGTTCTTGCACACATGATGGGTGTAGTTGTGATACTCTTAAAGTGTGTTGACTCTACTTATAGAAGTTCAGTTAAACACAATTAGTTTGGCAAACAAATCCTCCATATAACTCAGCAACTGTGTGTTAAGTTAAAGGGTCTTGCTAACTAGTTCACCAAGTCACTAGTTAAGGAATTAATGGCATATTTTGTTTTTCAAATAATATGGTAGTGCATTACAAAACGCATGAAAATATTTTCCTCTGATTTTAATGCACTTCCGTATGATTTTCAATAAAACCTTTTTCCTTTTAATTCTTTAGCCAGTTTCCTTAGAGCATTAGTTAGCATCTTCCTAAGTTTAATTACACAGTCATACTAACCTGGAGCGTCTTTATTACGGATTTGTTTTTTCTCATATTTTTAGGCATATGCTATATTAAAAAGCACAACTATTTAAAAAACAATAAACGGAAAAACGTTATTTGCTTGTCATCCGTACACTCCAAGCCCTTGAATTTGGTCATAAAGGGGAAACGGAATACCTTATAGAAAGGGGTGGGCCCGCTTCTTAGTTTTCCATGTAGTAATTTCAAAGCTACATAACTCTTTTGTGACCCATTAGTGCAATGCAACTGAAGAGGCTGTGAGAGAATGACTGTATGCAGACCGACCCTTCTTTATATATAATAAATTGTTGAATGATATAACATATTATAAACCAATGAAAGGAAAAAAAAACACATATATCCTACCAAATACTTAATTAAGCTTAAATTTATAATCGTAGTTATAGTTCATAAACTAAGAAAGTCATTAACTAAACTCTATACACAACTCAACCAATGTTGTCGAACTGGAGGATGGTAAGAGGATAGGAAAGGGGAATAAAAAACCGTAACTTGTAAGAGTTAAGATTATGACAAATTATATTCATAGACTTGTGCATGCATTAAAAATAATATAGATGATACAAATAACTCACATAAGTCTAAAGTATACGATCCAATACATAACACAACTAAAAATAGGTTCACAATTCATAAAATTATTAGTAAATAAAACAACTAATAAATTCATAAATGTTTAACCCAATCAAACTAAAGGAAAGCATTCATACTAAAAGCAGGATGGTCATCCTCTTCGACATGATTGTATATGGGTTTATCAAGAAACCATAGTTCTAGATACCATATTGAATATAATGAAAAACTAGGTATAGGATTAATCTCCCATGTGTAAAAAATACACATATGGTACTGCATAAGAAAATATGGGCTAAGCCCACGATACAAATAATGATAGGCAAAGATAATAACAGAAAAACAGAAGATAAAAGATAAGATATCTAACACTTTTAAATTGTATGTCTATCTTTGCTTCATTTCTAGTGTGAAGATGTCTATTTAATAAATATCAAATTGTATGCTTAAAAAATACTAACTCTTTAAGAAGGAAGAAAATAATCAAGCTATATATATATGTATATATATACACTAAACAAGTTGAAAACAAGCTTCATATATTTGAATAATCATATCAAGCTTTAATTTGACTCTATTAATTTTGCAAGCTTAAGTAGCATGGTCTGTTTTCACAAGCCAAGCTTTAGCTTTAATGAAAACTTGATTCAATTCAACTTGTTCTACACCCTTATTCAACACCCTCCTTTGTTAAAAAATTAAATAAGGGTATCTTCCACAAATAAGGGTGTTATATGGAATAGGAATTTAAATTTGAGTTGGGAGATGCCAACCTTTGTATTTTTTAAAACCTGTCCTATTGAAATAATGGTGTGCTCCGCCCTGGACATGGTGGCCTGGGTAGGCATCTGTTGCTGCTGCTTTTGCAAATAAAAAAATATTTGAAACGGAATGGTTTTCTATGGAAAACTTCTTGTACTATCGTGTGACGTTCAATTGGTAGTGATAGCACATGGACCGTAGGCTGGTAATATAAGTGTCATGCCTGGGCTAAATCATTCACTTTTCTAATATATAATATATAAACATGAAAGCATGTTAATAATCTGTAAATATACTGTATTAAAATCTTCTGATCACTTAGAAAACAATCATTTAGTAATTTTATGATCTGTATCCTTTGTGATATAGTAGATGTCTGACTTTTGTGGTTATGTATGTTTTGTGCTTAGCTTAATGTCAATGGTAGAAAGGAGAGACATTGGTTTTTATTTTATTTTTGGGTCACCATTATAGGTGAGTGAGACATCTTGCCAACTGTTTTCTGAGGATATGTCCATGCTCTTTCAAAAACTTATTTCTTTTTGTGAGAAAAATATTATAGAAGACAGAACATGCTATTTCCTGTCAGTTTTTCATTTTGAATGTTTATTTAGATAGACTTGTTGAAATTTGCAATTCATTTGATAATAATAGTAATGGAAATTGTATTGATCCCTTTTTACTTTTGAAATCTGTTTGTGAGATTTTTGTTTGATGTTATATACTTTGTGTGAATAGTGGATTTGTTAAGCTCATGATCATGCTTGCTTATTTTATGCAGTGGTCAGAACGGAGGAGGATTGACTTAGCCGGATATATGTCCTCTATGTTAAGGGCTCATTTAAATGCTTATGACCCAATTTTTTCAATGGCTTTGAGATATTTAATAAGGTTATCTATCAGCCTTTTCTCATTCAATTTGCAGTAATTGGTCAAACTGTGATGTTTTAATCGCCATGGATTATGCAATTTTTTGGGATTCTTTTGCTAAATTTTTCATTTTATTTTTCTTTTGTATTTCCTGTCTTTTTACAGCATACACAGGGTATATTGTTTACGTCAAGGTATTACATCACCCATCTCTGATCTGACTGAAAGATTGCTCCTTGAAGAGCGGGACCCTCCTGCAACACCACAAGACATTTTATACGAAGTTCCACCATTTGATGAGGTGAGATATCTATGTTGATAATTCTGAAATTCCTTCCGTAAATTGTTAGAAACTGGATCACATTAATGAAGGAAAATGGTATGTATGATGTATATTATCACTCAAATTATCATGATGCGTTATCAGTTGCACATGAGCACCAGTGTATGGGTTTACAGAGGAAATGTTGAGCTCTGAATCTCCTCAGTTTTTTCTTGCCCCATTCTCTCTTGGCTCCTTGTTTGATTTCCATTATTGAACGTTGCACTCAATCAACATTTCTGCTTGCGACATAAGCTGGTTGTTGCATTGCAATGTGAACCGACAAAATACTGATCCTGATTGCACACCTTTCAGACATGCTCTAATGCGTCTTAATCCTCTGCTATGATTCCTTCTGTACTATTTTTCATGCTTATTAAAAGTCATCTGTATATTAATGGTGAATGTTATCATTCTGTGACGACAAATTGATTAATCTGTCTTTGCACGTTTGTATTAATGAACACTTGTGGCCACAATTTTTTATTGTATTTGTACATCTTATTCCTACATGCTCCACTTTTCAGCTTAAGCTATATGTTTTACTTTGGAATCCAGGTTGACATACAGGCTCTTGCACACGCTGTAGAGCTTACCAGACAAGGGGCAATTGATAGCTTGAGATTCAGTAAGGGTGATCTGTTCCTGGCATTTCAGGTTGCGTATAATCCTACTGATTCATCTGCTTTTGCTTCAATTTAAATTTTAGCCATGAATTTCCTGTTACATCTACATTACTTTAAAACTGATTTTTTAAAAATATGATTTGGTTAGTGATATTATCTTTTTCTTTTCTTTTCATAAAATAGACAATTTAAAATCTCAAATTCTTTTAATGAAAAATAAAATTTAAAATAAATTTTTAGTTCATCATCTTTAAATTCTATGTTGAATCGTCTTCTCTTCAGGTTAATCACTATTTCTCAAAAAAGATCACTGTTTGCTTAATATCACATTGATTGTGAAAAATTTAATTTAAAAAGCTCTTCTTTTCTTTCACATATTAACTGAATCCAAGTAAAAATATTTCTTTTTTCTTTCCACTTCCACACCAATAAGGAACGATCTCATCACCCTAGTTGCTATGGGAATTTGAATATAAAAGGAGTAAAAAAGAAAATCAGTTTTTGGTTAATGTAAAAATATGACAAATGATTTCAACCTCTTTCAACACTAACTTATGGCTGCATGGCTGATATATGTATTCTTTTCCCCAATCTTGCCTTTATTGCTTTATTATTGTGTACTTTTTGTTGCAGAATGAATTATGTCGGATGAGGTTGGATGTTCCACTTCTTGATCAGCTTGTTAGAGAGTATTGTGTTTACAGAGGCATTGTTGACTCTGGTAAAGCATCTCCTCTGTTGAATCCTAGCTTTTTCTGTGTATGATAAGTGTCAAGAACATTTATGCTACTTGCTCCTGTTAGTTTATTTTTAATGGCATTTTCTCGTAACATTAGTTTTTATAGGATTTCTAGTATCATGAAAAATTCAGTTTAAATTTGAAGTTGGTTATTTTATCTATGCTTTTGTAATCTAGCAAAGCGTGTTGCGCAATATCAAAGTCCCATTTTAAGTTACAATGTATGTTATATAAGTTTGATATTTTTCCTTTGAATTTATGAACTTAGCTTCTGGGAAGCAACAACCTATTTCAGAACCCGTGAAATTCAACCAACAAGACCCTGGGTATTGCTCATCAAGGGATTGTTCTCTCGAGATTGATTGTAATGCCAGCAAGCATTCTGATGGTGAAACTTCTGTTACCAATGCTCAGATGGATGGTTCCCCTGAAAATAATGCTGATGTGACAAGCATGAGACAAGTTGATTTTGAGGTACGATATGCTTCAGAACTCACAAGCATCCATGAAGACTGTAGCACCAGTGGTTCACAGCAGCATGAAGATGCAGCTGCTTTGCAGCGAAGCAGGTTGCCTGGAAACGGGGAAAGGAGCAAGCGCAAGCGCTGGAGAGGGCGATATGATGACAATAGTTACATGCCCAATGCTTCTTTGGAAGAGCACAGCAAACAAGAGCATAGCATAAGTACTGTTGTCTCAACTATATCAAAGGAGAAACAGGTATATGTGAGATAATTTTGATGGTAGTCTAACTAGGAGAGAATTACTGACAGAATTTTGTTTTGCAGGGCTCTGATAAGCTTTCTGTACATGATGTTAGTAATGTGGAAGATAGATACGAGATTCTGTTGGGAATGAAGGAATTAGCTAGCAGAGGAATGGCTGCTGAAGCAGTCCAGGAGGTTAATGCTATTGATCCCAATTTCTTTGCCCAGAATTCTGTTTTGCTCTTCCAACTCAAGCAGGTAATTGGCTTCTATTTCTTAATTTCTGTTTCTTTATTAAATGTACAAGAGAATCCCAGAGAATGTTATAGGATGTGTGGTTGTGTTGTGAATGCTATCTTTTAACTAGGATTCCTGGCTATAGGTTGAATTCCTCAAGTTGGTCAGCTCTGGTGATTATAATGCTGCGTTAAAGGTTGCTTGCACCCATTTGGGTCCTTTAGCTTCTAGTGATCCTGCTTTATTAAAGCCGTTGAAAGAAACTCTTTTGGCTTTACTACGGCCAAATGAAGATGCTCTTGGAAATGCATTACCCTTACATGCTCTAGCTGCTTCTCTCCAGGTGTTGTGCATTTTTGCTACTCTAATATATGATTTATTTTTTCCATTGCTATACTTCTTTTTTTGAAATCTGTTGATAGTAGGATTTTATTCATCATGGTGTTTGTCTAGAATTGTTGTGATAAAATCGTTGGTAAGTATGACTCTTTATTCTAAGATATAGGAGTAGGATTACAAACAAAAGAGGGGAAGGAGTTGCATAGGTGAATTAAGAAGTGAGCGTTGTGTTGTCATGGTTGATGGCCTATGCTTAGGACTAGGGTTAGGTATGTTGGATCAAGTGCTATCATTATGCCAAAAGCTATAGGTGATACTACTAAGAATCAAACTCTTGGATTGTCAGCTCACCTGGCTACGTCATGGGATAATTGCGGAACCCACAACAATTCCCTTAGACAATGTCTCATTGGAAATTGAACTTGTGATCTTAAGTCTGATACCATTTAAGTTTGATACCATTTGCTGGATTGAGCGCATACAACTAGGCTAAAAGCTATAGCTAATAGTTAGAGTTTAACTCTTTCTGCATTGAGCGCATACCACTAGGTTAAAAGCTATAGCTAATAGTTAGAGTTTAACTCTTCCTACTTAAGAGCGCAATAGTCCAAATCCTATGATTCAATTATGATTTGGTCCACCTGGCCTACATCCTGGATTGATGACTGAGCAACTAGGTACCATTAGGTCTCTATAAAACTCAGATATTACACAATGCACTAATTGGGGAGTCGGGTTGAAATATGACTCAACTAGCCAAGTCTCAAGTAAATTCCTCTATGTGGGTTTGATATTCTTGGATGCATAAATTAACTAGTCCTGAAACACACCTATTTTAGTGGGGTGATCCCCTTCCCCACAAAGTAACTTGAGGGCCAAGAGCCATGCATGCATGCACTGTGCACACAAGGCTCACTATCCCTTAGAGAGAGTAGGAATAGACCGTTTCTGAGTCTATAAATAGATCCCTACATCATGAGTTGGGAGGTAACACAATTCGAGTGCTTTTAGCTTAAAGTTTATCGATACTTTTTGCTAGAACACAAACCAACTCGGGGCTTTCTTACTCAAGGGTTAATTTTGTTAAAAAATTATATGAATGGGTTAATTTTAAATTTTATCAGGGAGAATGAATAGGTTGTGTTTTAAAACACAATTCAACTACTTCACCTTTTTTTAATTAAAGAAGTAATGAAAATGTTATAGGAAGCAAGCATGACTTCTGCAAATTTTTTTAATACTTTTAGATGAATCCCACGAAACTTGTGAAAATAAACATATATTAATATTCCCTAGAAAAACTCGAGTAAATGGAAAATGCAGACCTACCGAACATTCTTAGTGTGCATCAAATCGCCCCCTAGATATGCATCATACTTGAACATCAAAAAACAACTTTACCCAGTGAACTAAAACGGATCAAGACATCAAAAAGGGATTAAAGTTCCCATTTTTATTAGGGAAGAAAAAGAAATTAAACGAGCAGGCTATATTCCATGAACACTGAACGAACATATGTCTTCTTCATCTCCGAGTGTTCGATCTTGAACATGTTTTCTCTCTCCTGCTCACAGTCAGCCTCTTTTCTGGCGACTACCTCCCTCCGGCAACCCAACTTTTCCCAGTTTATGTGAGGTTTTTCTTTTTTGTTAATCTCTTCGTTTATTTTCTTTTTCTTTTCGTTTCCTCTCCTTTTTACTTGCGATTTTTGTTTCTGGTTTTCCAAGACCACTGCTTTTATTTACTTATGATTTTGGTTCTGGTCTTTTTGTTCAGTGGTACCCTGACTTCTATCAGTCTATATTTATTTATGATTTTGGTCTCTGGTTTTTTATTCAGTATTCGACTATGACTTGTATAAGTTTTTATTTACATGTATCAGGATTTGTTCAAGTACTATGAGTTTTTACTGTTAATGATATTACTGTGTGAAATTTGAGTTTTCTTTTCAGATTTTCAGCTTATATTTTTACTTTTTAATTATTATATATATTATAAAATATGTCTTCCCCCATCCCACTTTTGGGGTCGGCCGCTCCGCTAGCAAGGAATGACAAATGGCGAGATATGAATGCAGAATTGACAACTTTTATCTTGAAAAATGTGGGATCCAGCGAATTTTGACAGTTTTGGTAGTAGTGAAGCTATTACATTACGAAGTGATGGGAACGTAATTGCTGTATGGGCCGAAATGCACGTGGAAAAAATGGGATGATGAAAAAAGTTCAGTAATAAAAGATAACTCAAAGAATATACGCAGAATGTTAAGATAAAAGATATTTTGTAATATTTTTTAATTTTTCAAAAGTTGTGTAACTAGACAACTTACTAGACATTTTTTGTCTAAAAATATTAAAAATTATTAGTTAGATTATTAAAAACAACTTTATTTAATAAAATGATGTATGTTTTAAAACACAACTTTTTTAAAACATGACTTTCCATTCTTCATAATAAATTTAAAGTTACCCAGTCGTGTAATTTTTAAACAACTTTATTTAATAAAATGATGTATGTTTTAAAACACAACTTTTTTAAAACATGACTTTCCATTCTTCATAATAAATTTAAAGTTACCCAGTCGTGTAATTTTTTCACAATACTCACCCATTTGTGCAAGAAAGGCCACCTACTTAGTATTGATAGCTTAGCATGCTAAATAATATCTACTTCCGAAGATTTACAATTACTAGGTGCAGGGGCTTATTATCATACGAATTCTTTATAGTAAGATATTTCCTTTGCTTATTTGGTTTCATGTTTCACATCAGTATCTATTGTGTAGGGTTTGTTCTATTATTTCTGATTTCTGTAATATCATGAACGCTGTTTTATACTAAATAGGTTGCAGTTGGTCGAAGGCTTGGTGTTGAAGAACCTCAACTTATGAAAATAATGCGGGCCACTCTTTATACTCATAACGAGTGGTTTAAACTTCAAATGTGCAAAGATCGTTTTGAAGGTCTTTTGAGGATTGATTCCTTGAAGGAAGCCAACACTCCCTTCCTTGCACCAGTATCTATGTCCAAGTCCTATGCTGATAGCTGCACAAATGGATCTTCTCAGGCTACAGTATCTTCAGGGACCAGGACGTCAGAAGATGGTAGCAGTCCAACTCAAGTATCTTCAAGGGATGTCATCTGTGACGAAGGAGCAATACTTAAAGTAATGGTAAGTCATGGGTTCTTGCCGTTAATTTTTTTTTTCTATAATAAAAATTAATATCTTAAGGACTGTGACATGACTCTGACCTATGAAGCTTTCCATGATGGGTTTTGATTTTTCAATAAATATATTGGAAAAGTTTAGTTTCACTGTAATGTAAATTTGTATTTTTTTAAAACAATAAAAATGTAGTGACACGGATTATTTTTTTTCTTCCGTTTTCCTGTTACCCTGTCCCATTCCCGTTTTATTTTAGTTTGTTTTGAGACCCCATTCTCATTGCTGTGTTATCAAATATTATTTATTCTTTTACAGGGTAGATTAAATAAAATGCATAAGTATACATTTTACGATTTTGAACTTGCAGTTGTGAACTTGAGTGTCTATTTTGCGACGGTATCTTAAGGTTTTTCTCCTTGGTTGGTAGTTCTACGTCAATTCTATGATAATTTCTCTTTCTCTTATGGCTACTAAATAATAGCATGTCAAAATTGTTGTTTTATTTTTCTAGTCATCATGATTTTTAGTGTTGGAGTGTTTTAGCTTTGAAGATAATTTTCCATACAACTTATTTAACATACAGGGGCTGTTCTAATGCTTGAATTTTTGGTGAGTGCAGGAGTTTTTAGCTTTGCCTAGGGCTGATGCCATACATCTGCTTGCACAATACAACGGAAATGCCGAGACAGTCATTCAGCAGATATTTGCCTAGGTAAAATTATTTTTTTAAATATTATTTTATTCAAATTTGTGATTTTTTTATACCCTTGTACATATAGATGCAAAGGAGAAGTCACTGTAATGTTTGAAATCTGAATTGATGGAAACTACTCTCGTCTGTACAGAATATCTTGATTATTACCTCTCAGTTTTAATGAGAAAGTTGTAATTAATAAAAAATTTATTGGCGTGACTCAAGGGGATTCACAAGAAGATAATGATACTTGCATATACATTTTACACGAGCGGCGCTATTCACGGATAAAAACCATTCGTGAAGCTGATTGTTTCGTGCTTTTGTTTGCACGGTTCATACATGGCTGCAATTTAGGGCATGTTTGATTTCTGATTTTGTTGTTTTAAAAACTTCTTTAGCCTAGTTTAAGTTATTTCAACGATAAAATCCTTATGTGTGGAATGCATGAAGTTTTCAAAATCATTTTAAGTTAGTATTTTAAAAATTTTAAATGATATAGGTGAGTGATGCATTTTCAGGAGTGTTTTTATTTTATTTGTTTCTATTAAAACAATTTCTGAAAATTAAAAGTAAATGCACCCTTAATTGTCTCTTTTTTAGTGGTTCACCCCAATTCTGGGAGTCTATATCTGTTGGGGCCTGAATTTTGGCTAGACTGAATTTATAGTATAGCAATTGTCCTAAAATTTTAAAGAAACTAGTGATAGATAATTAACATAGGATGTAAGTAAGAGATGAATAAACTCGAAGAGACATTTTAGTATATATTAAATTATATTCATAGAAGTTAGTAGTTGTTTATATTAAATTTTAAAATGTAGGTTAAAAACTCTTAATTTTATCAAGGGGGTGACAATTAGAACAATTTACTTATTATTTTAATGTTTGACATAAAAGGTGATTAGAAGTTATAAATGGATCTACCGTGTTAATAAAATGAGAACAAGTGAGTATGGGTTTATTTTTTTTAAGTTATGGGGCAATTACTTTTGTAAATTATGGATATGGAGCACTTTTTGAAAAAAATTACGAACATAGTCAATTTGTGTCATGGTACAATTTTAGTGTGAAGAAATCGTTAACAAAATCGATAACAAATGACAATTAATGTTGTTAGATCAATTGAAAGACATACATAAATTCAATACATATTTGTTTCACCTAAAGTTGTGGAATATGAGACTACTCCTTTAAAAGTTGAACATTGAATATTGAAGTAGTGTGGGTTGGGTCGTTGTAGATTGAATATTAAAGTAATATGGGTCGGGTTATTGTAATAAGTATCGTACGATTTATGATATTAATTGTACGATATAAGATAAGTGTTTGGCGATATGAATTGTATGTTCTATTATTTTTTTTCATGAATCATGTTTGATATGATACAATACAAGTTTAAATTGTACAAATTGTGATTCGAAATGCGATATGGGTTAAAAATGATTTTTGAATTGGGTTGGGTTGATCCAGTCATTTGAAATGTTAATTTTTGTTCTCTTTTGTATTTTTGTGTGCTAATTAGTATCATTCTCTTCTTCTAATCTCCTTCTCATGTTGCCAGCTTCCCTTGTCTCCTTTTCTCCCTTTTTTCATTCCTTCTTTTGTTTTTATCTACATTTGGGTGAGACGCGTTTGAACAAGACACGAGCAACAATGGTTGCATGGTCGTGGTGGTGTGGTGGTCGCACCGTAGTAGCGCGGTGGTCGCACAATAGTAGTGCGGTGGTTGCACAGTGTTCTAGTGGTGTTCGCAGGTAGTCGCACATTAGGAGTGCGGTGGTTGCACAATGTTTTGGTGGTGTTCACACAGTGGTTGTCAATGTGTTGCACTTCTAGAGTTTTCACGTAATGATCTCGGTGTTGGCACAATGAATGTAGATCTTAGAGATAATGAAGGGGAAGAACTTTCAATAGAAATGAAGATGACTTAAGTGATGTAGATCTTGGAGATGATGAGGATGAAATGTGAATGATTAGAATAGAACCTTTTTTGTGATTGTTTACAAGTAACAATCGTAAATATTTTACATGATTATATAATATATATATATATATATATATATATATATATATATATATATATATATATATATATATGTGTATAAAAATAACAATAAATATAATAATTTTTTTTTTGTTTTTTTATATATATAAATAATAAATATTTTATATATAAATATAAAATATATATATATATATATATATATATATATATATATATATATATATATATGTATGTATGTATGCAAATAGCAACAG
>Ga0099822_1006564_pt1 | contig 15135 bp, 1 predicted proteins | sample CowpeawhiteBW_FD_76839 | JGI IMG/M metagenome (GOLD analysis project Ga0099822, IMG submission 76839) | Root nodule microbial communities of legume samples collected from California USA - Cow pea white BW | ecosystem: Host-associated > Plants > Roots > Nodule | place: USA: California | collected...
ATGAAAAGACTACTCTAAGATACTAGGCATGATTAGATGCAGCAGTAGATATGGCAGTAGTGGGTTTCCCACACTCAACACCCTATACATAGGGTTAATGATACAATAGGTAATAATTCTAACACTTGCCTCTAACAAGATTTAGTTTCCCCTAAGAAGAACACATTAGCTTGATGTGGATCTCTGTTTAATGGAGATCATGCCATATTTGCACCACAACCTACATCCCAATGGAGCATCACATGTAGCATTCAAGAGTGGACTTACCATACTTACAATAAAGGTCATATATTATCTAGTTGTTGTAAGATAGTTTAAGCTTACGTAATAGGCAATAATATTTCCAATGGCCTACTAGTTGTTCCTGCTACTTTATGAGCAACTTGTCATTGGATCCATGGGGTTTCACAATGTTTGCAATCAAATCATTCTTATGTCCTTAAAATGTCCAAAATATTTGTTTTGACTAAAACAATGCCAATAGTAGTTTGGGTAACCTCAATACCCTAGTATTTGGTTTGAAATTGTTAGGTTAGATGATGACCTTTGAGACAGAGTATTGATGTGGTCATTTCCAGTGATAAAAATGTCATCAACATGATCCACTATAAAAATACAACTGATTATTGTTAAAAAAACTTGGGTTGGATTGGTTGGTTCTATTTGAAATTGGACTACAAATTAGTCTGGAAACATTACCAAGCTAGGCACAACCAACAAGGTCTCCGGCATTTTCACACCTCGACAAGTCATGCATCCTACAAAGTTTGCTCAAATTTCTAAACCGGACTTGAAGCTTTACTTGAAATTTGAATATAAAATATTTTGAATTTTGTAAAAGTTAAGGTTATAACCCAAGTCCTTGGGGGTTCTAAAAGTAGCGAGACCACCAAACATGTAGATGTTTGGTACGTGGAGTGTCAAATTTAGTTTATGTACTATATCTTATATGTTAAGAAGTTGACTTTAAGCTTAATTCAACCTCACAAAACCAGTTTGTAAGGTGATGTTTGTACCCACTTTATATACTATGAATCGTCTTATCTCTAGTTAATGTGAAACTTCCAATACACTATCTCACGCTGATGTATATACATCTCGTGCGTGAGAGTAAACATTAATGGGTAGTCCGATAACGGGTGGACCAATAGACCCAACATACATTAATTTCGCTAGGATAGACTCTAACCCATGACTCTGGTACCATGTTAAGAAGTGGATTTTAAGCCTAACTCAAGCTTACAAAATTGGCTTGTAAGTTGAGGTTTGTACTCATTTATATACTATGAAATTGTCTTATATCTAATCGATGTGGGTCTTCCAATATTATCCAATGACCTTTGGACCCAGAAATTTAATTGGGTAAATGGTCAGTTATGATAACATTGCAAGTGATAAATGAAGAAATAATACAAAGATCTGCTGCACCTAGTCATGCCAAGTTCAGTGCAAATTTACAACTAAGAGCTTTGAAAAATTGACAATGTTTATATCTATTCCTCATTATAAACTAAGAAGTACAACAAGAGTAATTATCCATTAATGTGACAAAGCATTAGTAACCTAATGTAGAAGTAACCTAACTTAGACTCAAATATTAGAATGAACTAAGCAAAGAGAAGGTAAACCTTGTTCATTGACTTTGCTAGGAAAGGTGTATTGGAATAATTAATTATGCTAGTATAGTCAGTAGGACTTTAGTAGGGAGTGGAGTGTTGAGTTATCTCTAATCGTTGTATCTAGCAGTCTAGGAAAGTCTCTTGACTTTCCATCTCCCTATTGTATCAACACTTACTCTATAAATAGATGAACATGAGAAAGATCTTTTAAGCCTTCTGAAAATATGTTTCGCTGTTTTAATCTTAAGTTATGACTCACTTGGGAAAACCCAAGTTCCATATTGGCTCGGAATAGAGTATAAAAAGGGAATACAAGTGGGGTAAATGACACCTTACAGGACAGTTTTTCAAGAAGAGTTTAACCTAAATCCTAGCTGTAGGAAATGGTTTTTTGTGACAAGCTGACAACTTTAGTTTGGGAAATCATGTGAACTTAGCGCAAGTTATTTGGATAAGAGAGATTGGAAAAGATGTTTATTACTAGACATGTTTCCCAAAGTACCAGAATCTTGAATCCATTGGCCGAGAGTGGAACAGCCACCAGATTACCCATGCAACATCATAAGCAATTCGGGTGGAAGATTGCATTGTAGCTTTCAGCTTAATCCATTATACGTATTAGCGGTATCAATCAGCTTGGGAGAGGACTGAGGAGAAATGACCTTGATAATATTAGCCATCTTGACATGCTTCTGTGTGACCATAGAGTCAATAAAGATAGAGAAGGATGGAGTATTAGTGAGAGATGCAAGAACTGGCTGGATAAAATTTGATTGCTCATGGAGTCAACTTTAGGGGGACCTGCTAAAGCAACAACTCTAAAAATTGGCTGCTATAGTCTTTGTGGGGTCTCTGGATTAATATTCAAATTCTGCAGTGAAACTACAGTGTTTTGTGATGTCCATGTTATCTTTCTTCAAATTAACAAGACTGGAATTGATAGTGTTGAGACTGTTGACATCATTAGCGTATGTTCAAACCTCATAGCATGTGTCTTGAAGGCATGGAACTGAATCCAAGTATCAAAAGAATGTCACAAACCACGATCTATCTTGGGATGTTTGTAAACTTTTTGTACAGGTGATCAGGATTGTGATATCACAATCTTGTTACTGCAGATATTTGTAGACTGTTGGTTATTGTAACTGTTCTGTTGAACAGTTACAACTAACTTGTAACTGCGTTCTGCATATATTCTGCTGTTAACAGAGTCTCATTCATTTTGTATCTTTTAGCTTTTTCATAATAATTAATCAGTGTATGAGTTTTCTATTAATTTCCAAACATGTGCCAGGCAAAGAACACTGCAAGCCGAGAAGATCTATGAAATCTGACTGCAAGCAACATAATAGAGAATGTGTCTGTTGACAACATTAAGTGATAGCAATGTCTTGGGATATCAATACAAAGAACAGACTGCAAAGAGTAAGTGTCTTAATTTGTTGCAGTGGAGAAGAAGAAACAAGTATTTTTGGACACTTCGCTAGGCTTTTAGTATGTTTTGAAAATTTGTTGATCAACTAAAAGTTGCAATCAGCCTACTATGATCCCGCATGTGAGTTAGCACATTGTCCCCCCTCCCTCTCTCAATAGAAATTTGTTGGATAGATATTGTTTATGACTGTTTTACAGTGATTACTATAACTGACAAGGATAAATACTAATAGATTTTGTATATTCGGATAAACTAAACATAAAACCAAAGAATTTTATTATTGTTGAAAGTAATGAACTGTTCATATTTGTAGAAGAGGCTCTGAATAGACTCTTTGCGAAGTAAACACTGTATAGTGCTGACTCGGTACTAATTAACATGTAGCAACAACCTAACTGACTGAGAGTTTGTAACTTCTAGAAAGATCACCTATTACATACTCTACAATAGTACTGTAAGATTTACAGGCTTGGACTATTAACAGATACAAAGAAAGGGTATTCCGTTACAAGCTTCTCCCTATCCAAGCTCAAAGTGGTGAGAAACTACCGGTGGAGACATATTGACCTTGGACCTTGAGGTTAGAAAATTGAGTAGGAGAGAGATGCTTGGTCGGAAGGTCTGTGCACTAATTAAGTTCAGGATTGTGTTGCTTATCCAAAACATTTTTCTGACAAAAATAAATCAAGTTCCATATTCCTGAAGAACGAGATTATGAGCAAGGTTTACATCATTGATTATCATATATGGGTGAGATGAGGCTGCAAGTTCTTCGAGTAAAGTCATGATCTACAAATATCTGCAGTAACAAGATTGTGATATTTGGCCTCTCGGTACTTGAACGCACAACAACCATAGGTGTATATCTGCTTTCATCATGATCAATGGCCCAATCATCATCTCGAAAGGAATGAATCAGTAAAGAGTGAAGAGGAATGGCAAATAGATGAAGTCCACAATAAATAGTACCCTTGAGGTATAATGGCCTCTTGACAACAGCCCAATGAGATTCAAGAAGATTGGATCTAAACTGTTTGTAGCAAAAGATCCTCAGCGTCGTAATATAAAAGCTTTGGCTTCGATCATGTTTGTGTTAGATAGTAGGTCCTTGATATAAATGGTTTGAGTAATAATGACAGCCACCAAAACATAATCCAGAGCTCCAAGCTGCTTAAGAGAGAAAGCGGAATGAAGCTAAGTGATGAGCTGTTGAACCAAGGTAAAAAAGGCTGCTAGTTATAAATTTTGTCATCAATGTACACCAAAAGGTAGAAGTGGAATTGGCTGTAAATGAATAGTGAAATGACTGCATTTGCTGTCGTTGGAAACCAAATTTAATATTTGTGGTTTCTAGGCACTAAAACCAAGCTCATGGAGCTTGGTTGAGCCCATAAATAGCATTATGCAATTTACTAGCCAAAGAGGTGTCAGGAGCTTCAAAGCCTTAGAGGTTAGGTCTTATAAGCCTCTTCAAGAAAGCCATTAAAAACATTGTTCTCTTCAAATTGATGAAGAGACCACTTGTAAGTGACTATAAATAAAATAAATTGTGAATAGTAATATGCTTTTATTACTGGAGAAAAGGTTCATTAATGTCAATTCCCTGCTGTTGATTGGAACCTTGGCTACTCCCTGCTGTTGAGACCATTTGTTTATAGAACCATAAGCATTTTCCTGTATCTTGAAAACCCATATTCAGCTAATAGGAACTCTTTTAGGAGGAACAGAAATCGGTGTGCTTTGATAATCTATTAGATTTACCAAGAGTTTGAGAAAATGAAAATAAAAAAGTGATTGCATTGTCTAAAATTAGTTTTTTTGTATCGTTATAAAAAGGCATTTGAAGTTATTTGTAATAGTTACTTTGTATTTGAATTGATCAGTTGTTGTGGATAAAATAGGAAAACAACTTAGCTAGAAAATAATCTGTTAGGTTTTAATCATAACAGTCTTGAGTATTTGAAAAAAAAAAAATCCATTAGAATCTTATTTTCACTAATGTTACCAAACAGGAGAGAATACGATTAAAAAAAGTTTATGGGAACAAAACCTCTAAATATAGTTCAATCCAAATATACTCCATAGTTTATAGGATTCAATGTATGATAAAATTATAACTGTTATACATGATGCTGCTAAAATTAAGTTTATACTTTATCAATCGAAATTCATACTTATGTGTACGTGTGGCACATGGGTATCTACACTCTAGCTTAGAACTTTTGCCAAATATCCAATAAAGTTTTTTGTTCATTATTAGACTGTTATCTCGTGATACATTTACTTTGAGTCTTTATATTTCCTGTATTCAGTTTTTACATTTTACATAAACAATCAGTCGCACTTTAGAATGAAATTTGATGGACTTGCGCATAAGGTCTTGAATCTTGTATCAAAATGCATGCACACCTTATCTATGCAGCTAAAATGTTTTACAAGCATAGAAATCATAAGCATTTCTCTATACCTAGCCATTCAAATGTAAATAGTGCAGTTGCTTAACCATTTCTATGCTCAGGTGTCATTTGTTATTGTTCTGATTTCTGAGTTTTATTGGTCAACTTCTACAATTCACCTTTCAACAGATGAGCATCCTTGCACCAGGCTTTAGTAGCCGTTGATTATGCACGTAATTTAAATATCATTATTATCAGTAGCTAAGATAGTAGACACATCCATGAATCTTAACTAGGAAGAGATTTTCTTTCTTTAGAGGCTCGAAATATCAAAGTGCTGGAGCTTTTTTTAGTAATGCCCAACATGTCGATACTTAACCCTGCAAGGTAGCAGCATCTTAAATTTGTATTTGGGCATATTAATATCTTGAGCTGACAAAGTAAAAAAGTCGATGGCAAACCTTGTAACAAATGGTTGAACAAGTGCATAGAAGTTGAATCTTTTATAGTTTTAATCAACCAAATAAAACAAAAAATGGTAGATAGTATCCCTAGAGTACAGGTTTTGTAATGCTGATCATTTGCTGTTACTGACTGACCTTGAAATGAAGCACGTCACTTGTATTCTCCTCAGACACTATTTTAGCTATATAAAACGTTAGATGTCTGATTACATTTTCTGGCCTTACATGAACGAACACAGAATAAATCTTGCGTCAGTAAATTTTGAGATTTTCTCTTGGAATAGTATGTGCTTTAACAGCACCTTGCTTAACAAATCGACATTGTCGGCATCGTGATAGAAGAGACTTCATTTTCTGGCCAAACCCTGTTCCGGCCGTTTCTTGTTTTTATTCTTTCTTGCTTTGTTATGTTCATGATATGTCATATTGCTGCCTGTTTTATCGCATGACATCTTACTACTACTATACTATGGGTTGCTTGTAACGAGCTTGAGGAACTGGGTGGATTTGTGATCAGAATCTGATTTGTTTTGGATGGCGAGTGCTTGTGGCCGAAGTTGACCAGTGGAAATAAGCTTGTCAGCTGGAGTGATCTTGATTGCACTGACAGCAGAATTCAAGTTTGCTTTAGTGCTTGTAAATTCAAATTCGGTGTCATTCTTGCTTACCATGTAGTGTTCAGCCCGGTTAGGAGAAGGGGGCTTTGGCTGATGGTCTTGAATAGAAGAAGAAACAAGGCCACTAAAAGAGATCGAGTCCAAGAATATGCAATGCTATCATACGCAACATTGAAGGTGACCTTGTTTCCTTCCATTGATTTGTAACCAAGACGGCTATGTTGGTTGAAACCTTGTATATATATGCGGAAACAAGCCAGACTTTGGGACCTCACTAATTCAGTTGGAATGTGGTATGCCGGGTCGAAGTTGTCATTGTTATTTTTATTCTTTTTTGTTGTTCGCTTTTTGGCGTTGGGGATACGCCCATACGCATATTTAATTTTAGGGGTAGTCCTGAGAAGTTAACATGTTGGATCAAGAAAGAATGATAAATCATAATTGGTCAACATAGATAAAGTTACACAGGGGGCATGATCTGTACATTACCTTTTATCTATCAACAACATTCTTTGATTTATGATTTATGAAGTTGCCAATTGAACTTTAGTTTGTGTATGAAGTTTGTCATCTTTTGTTCGAGGTTTGGAACATCTTTCAGTTGGCCCGTATAGATGGCAAGTGTTGGATACATTGAGGAGTCTGAATTGCGTATATTGGTGGATATGTCCAAGTTAGTGTGTGTGTGTATAGATGTATAATCTTTCCGAATGCCATTCTTAAGTGGTCGATCGGACGAGGATGACAAGTGTTGGACAAGTGATTTCTTACTGCTTCTTTGCTGTGGAATCATAGTTAATACATTTATCTGTCGTTTTCTAATCTGGTTAGCATGTTTCATTACCAACGTGAGACGGTTGGCATTGGACACTAGTCCAAGTTGTTATTTGAATTGATTTGATAATTTTTATTTGGTAACAAGTGTAGACTTGCTTTCTTGTAGAAGCACAAATAAAACTGCGCCACCCTTGGATTAGGAAAGAACCCAAGTTTTTCAATTATGCATGTCTTTAATAATCGGATAGAAGTATACTCTGATATATGTAGAGGTTGAATGGTAACGAGGTATAATGAGGAGTACTACGTCGCTAGTATCGAAGTATGGTAATATTAACAACTAACGGAGGAAAAGGTGAATTCAGATTACTATTATTGGGTTTTCACATGATAAAAATATGAATTTTCTATTTATTTGTATTTTATAATTTGTGGATTTCAGAGACCAAAGCTGAATTAACCCTCAATTTAAGATTTTGGGTTTCTCTTCTAAATTTGTATACAAAATTATATTTCTAAACTATAATATTTTTGCTTTTCTTCTAAATTATATTTCTAATTTAAAAATTCTGAAGTACTTCCAGTATTCAAATAGGTCCTCTGTGGCCGAAAGACTAAATTTTTTGCATCGGTTGTGTTTATGCTATCCAAATACTCTGGTTGTGTTTATATTCTAATTGGATTCATTTTTGAAATATCTCGTTGTTGGAATAAACTAGAAGTGTGCCCTTCTTTTTTTCAGCATATCCGTAAAGATTTTGGAACCTCCAACTAAGTTCGAAACGGACTTTCTTGAATGTATGTTTACATTTCGAAATAGTACATTCCAGAATAAATGAGAAATAAGAAATGTTCAATATTATGAAATAGAGGAAGAAATATTTGTTTGGGTTCATTTGGTTGGTTTTGATTTTAATGCGCGAAACCCAACTCAATCTAATCAATTACGGGCTTTATTTAGACGTATAAAACGTGTAAACATGGAAAATTAGTAGTGACTTTTTTAGTGTTTAGAGAATGGAGCAAAACAAACACTAAGATCGTGTTTTTGTCATATTCGCTCTCTCGTTAGCTTCACTGAGAGTATGCATCCAAAACCAGCAAGTTGATGAATCTTCACCGTTAAGGGATATTATCTAGTATGCGGAGTAAAGATCATCCTCTAATATCTATTAACCAAATTAGTTAGATTATAGGATTTGAATTACGTATTTTGATTGCACCATCCAAGATTGGTTTTTAGATTAAGCAATGTAAAATATTGCAAAGATAATTTAAACTTTTTTATTATATTTTTACGGGTGTGTGTCTTGTATTAGACCATAAGATAAAAAATTTATAAGTTATAGAAAATATAATGTTCAAACTCTCCATTTGTAAGATGTAAGTCAGTCCTATTCAAACTTCATGAAACGTATAATTTATGGAGTGTTGAGTTTCTAATTTTTGTTGGCTCAATTTACTAACAATAAATCTAAGTGTAATCTATGTTCAAATTTAAGCCTTACATTTAGTGGAGTGGATTCATGGAAATAATTAAAAAAAAAAAGGTGAAGGAAATGTCAAAACAGAATAAATGTATTTAGAAAACTTAAAACTATACCTTGCCTCTTCTTTTTCTATTTTCAATAGTAAGTTAAAGTAGTCTTGGAAACCGTATCAGCCACTGATCCTATCTTGTTTTCTAACTTAAATTTTAAAACCAAAAATTAAAAAAATTATAAATATCCCACACGAAGCTTAAAATGTTATAGCATAAATTTATTTATATGCTAATTTTATTTAGTCATGGCTTAACAATCAGTATAATTTTTGTTTCTCTGAATAAAAATGTTTTTCTTGTTTGATTTTATTTAGGACATACCCATCCATAAAAAAAAATTATTTAACAACGGAATATATTAATATTATAATACTAGTTTTACATTAACTTAAAATATTAATATATATTATTATATTATATCATGAAAATGAAATTGTTAAGCGATACTTTTTTTTTTTAAAAAAGATGTCATACTATAATTTTACTTGTATTTATTACAGGTACCAAAATAAAGAACTTTATTTTTGAGTTTTTCATTGTTAAAAGTTAATGTGATTTATAGCCATCAATAACATATTTACAGATATGGTCATACATAAAAGAAAAAAGTTGAAAATTTTAAATTAACTCTTTGTAGTTTTTGCTTCAAATATACAATATAGTATAACACTATACCTTATTTTAATTTGATAAATAATTATGGATTATTTATTTACCGTGAAAAAACAAAACAAATTCTCCCAAATCTAGATGATTCCAATGTAGTATTTATTCCGTAGCCATGCCCAACATCACATGATCACATGACCACTGCATGATTAATGTTGTTGGCATTATTGGAATCATCAAGGAACGGGACCCACCATGAATTAAAGTCCTTATCCCATCACCACGTACCCCCACATTACCCAAGAATAGGACAACCCACACTGCTAAATATATTTTTCATTTGTCTGGGACCCACTCTCCCACAGTTTTACCAAGTCTTCATCCTTATCCACTTTCGTCTCCTCCATTCTCACTCTTTCCACCTCATGTTTTTACTACATCCACTCCCCATCACCACATCCTAACCAAAATAAGTTACACTTGGATGCACCAAAACATTCCTCCATTTTGGACATAGATATTTTATGTCACCCTCTATATATACAGTGCCCACAACCACTCCAACATCCCCCATTACTCACTTTTCCTCCATCAACTCCATTCAACCCTTCCAACATGGTTCTGCTAGAGAAGCTCTGGGATGATGTTGTCGCTGGCCCTCAACCCGAGCGTGGCCTTGGCAAGCTCAGAAAACTCACCACCCTCAAAACTGGTGCACCCTTTTTCACATACTTAACAACCACAATATTCTGCTAATCAAGAACAATCCTTAACCATAATACACAAAAAAATACATGTTTTTGATGTGATAGTTTTAACGTTTTTCAAACTGATGGATGTTGCAGATGAAGGAGAAAGTAGCAAGTTGCAGAAGAGCTTGTCCATGCCGACATCACCGACAACCCCTTTGACTCCGTCCACACCTACGACACCGGGATCGGGTCGGAAATCTGACAACGTTTGGAGGAGCGTGTTCCATCCTGGGAGCAACTCTGCCACCAAGACCATCGGTGCTCAGATGTTTGACAAACCTCTTCCCAACACTCCCACTGTCTACGATTGGTATATAAATATATATATATTTCTTTCTTCTTTACAGTGAATTTTGTACTCCAGATCTTGTATTCTTATACTTGTTATTGGTTCTACGTTCTCTTCATCATATCAACATTGCATGCATACAAATATATATTGCATACGATACGATAACAAGGTTGATTCTTATTATTATGCCAAAAGATTAGTCATGTTTTCTCCCTTTTATCTAAATTTTCCTCAATGTTTTTTTTTTTCCTGTTAAATGTATTAGATCTAACTTTCACTTATCACTTGACAACAGTTTTTTTTTTTTAATAAATAGTGCGATTTATCTTTGCTGATATTTACAGGTTTAGATCATTATTATGTCTTCGGGTACTGTTATGTACTTGTTTTTGTTTGTACGATGCATTTTATTGAGTATCCATGATGCGGTTGATGTAGACGGTTAGATCTACTGAGAAATCAACGGCTGATCTGAAATGACTTAAATCAAACGGTTATCTTTTGTATAAGGTTGTGAGCTGAGACGAAAGTGGTTGTATTTGATTGCAGGCTGTACAGTGGAGAGACCAGGAGCAGGCACCGCTGAGATGTGTGTGTAGGAGGCGCGTGGGTTGCATGTAAATATTGTCGTTTTTCGTGATCGCATGCCACGTTTGCAGCTACTATCATTATTATGTGTCGAGAATTGATTGGTCTGTTACTAACTAAAATGTTTTAGCAGTGTGTTTGGTTTTTGTGAGCAAGTGAATGTAAAATGCTGAATAACTAGCATGTTATGTTTTGTTTGTTCTTTAAGTTTTGTTAATTAGCCACATGTGCCTTGAACTTTGGCATCTGGTTAATCTTTTTACCCCTTCTGTTAAGTATTAATATTAAATAAATAAAATCGTGTTAAAACAGTACGTTTTATAGGGATCTATAATTATGCAATTTTACCTCAAATAAAATTTGATCACATATTAACGACATCACTTGAATGGGTGAGATTTGTTTTGGCTAAAGATAGAGATGAATATAATGTTTTCTGGTAATGACGCACCCTTAATTTTTGTATGGTACGAAATTGATGGCTGTTTATTTAGTAATAATAATTGAAGATTTTAGGGTTGATGACCTTGTCGTTTTTTAAGCAAATGAAGGATGTAACAATGATAGAGATATCTTATCTGTAGTTTGAACATCGAAAATTTAATATCTTGACACCTTGACTTTTCTGTCTTGATATTTAACTTTTAGGAAAAGAGAACAATAAATTAGATATCCTTTCCTTTTCAGCTTCTGCACATTGATTTGTGATTTGGACAAACCTTTACCAAAGCTTATCCCTATATTTTTTTATTTAAATTAAATGAAATGAAAGAAAAGAAGTTGAAATTAATTAATTTCCTGTAATTTTCTTTCTCGCCTTTGTCTTACTTGTTCTTATCCAAACCAAAGGGGCCCCTACTAGTAAAGCTTATCCTAGACTTCAGATACAAACATCAAAATATAAACCCTACATATGTTAAAATGGGTTGAAATTTATAAGTTACGGTAGAATTGGATTGAAAATTTTTACAAATAGATTAATTTTTTATTTGGTTTACTTATAATTTGGTTTGTCGGGATCAGGTTGGATTATTTTTTTATCAAGGATTATATAAATATATTTTTTTAGATCTTATATTAATTGAGTTAGGTTGGATTATTTTTTTATTTAATATTTATTTTATATTTGAATTGTATAAAGTTTATTTAAATATTAATAAGAATTAGAATTTAATTTTAATTGAAAAAAATAAAAAATTGTATTTTTTTAATTAAGTGAATTTTTGAAATAATTTGTTTAACTAATTACTTTTCGTAACGAGTCAGATTAGATTCAAACTTTTTTAATTATATTCAAATTTTTTAGTTTAATTTTTTTAATTATGTTAAATTTTTTAGCTGACTTATTAAATAATTAATTCCTAATGAATCGAATCAAATCGGGATAAATTATCCGTTTTAACACTTCTATAAATTATCCGTTTTAACACTTCTAAAAGTGAAGTTTGCGCAATTAAATTTCATTTTCACATAATTGGGAATATTATTTTTTAATAAAAATATTTACTATTTGGGTCACATATTTTTAATTCTCCAATATCATTTCCTCAATTGTTGGGTGGGAGATCCGTTAATGTCTGGAGACTGTTTACTGTTTTGGCTTATATTATGTTTCTCTAAGTGAACCTCTAAAAAACCAACTTCAACAGATTACTCTTTTTTATTATTATTTAAACAGTGCTTTGGGAGGAAGGCCAAGATATTTTCCCAGTTGGATATAACAATAGTAATATAAGTTTAGACAATATTTGCTTGAATTTCACTGATTTTCTTTAAATGTGATCATGTGTGGACGTTTTATTTTAAAACTTACTACAATGATTCAACATGTTCATCTCATCAATATTTTAATTACTATTTATATATTCTAAATTTTTTAAATAATATTAAAATATTTAGACTGTACTCGATCTAGCCCGTACTGAATATATTCCATTCAAGTTTTGACCTAATTTAACAATGGATTTTGTTTAACTCAATACACACTTTTATATATAAACCCCTCCATCTACTGATATTTTTTCACGGGATGAAAATGTCTCACGACCGATTAGTTATTATGATAATCAATTTAAATATTAATTTATAAAATAAAAAATTATTAGTTAATAAAATAATAATTATTATAAATAAAAAATTATAATTGTTAACTAGATTTTTATTATAAAAAATTTGATTCTAAATTAATCTTTAATTAATTAATAATTAATTTTTACAATTAATTATAACTTTCATTCATAAAAATTTTAGTAATCAAAATCTTTTTATTTTATAAATTAAATGTTTCTTCACCCTCTCATTTATTCATTTTGTCATTTTTATTGCTCTTCTTCGTACTTGTCTATTTAGTTTTGAGCTTTAATTTACATTTGGGGATTTTTTTTTTTTTTAGTAACATTAATATTCATCAGATATTAATTTATCTAGAATAATTTGAAAAACTTACAAATTTTAAGAAGGATGTTACAAGTTTTAAATTTCACTAAATTTTCATTTATAAGACTTTTATTAACAAATTTTGTTTTCATTTCATTTTTAAAAAATTGTAATATTGTTACTATAAAATAGTATTTAGCATGTTATTATTTGATTTGATTTAAAAACATGTAATATAAGAAATTTAAATTGCTTTTTAATACATATACTTTTTAATGGTTGTTTGTTTTCATGTTAATATCTAGGAGACTTACTAAACATTTACGAAAATATAGCAAAGCAATAAAACAATAAAATTCATTTAAATCTAGATTTGATTGTGTATATTTTGAAAAAGAAGCAAACAATACATTAAAAAATAGAATTTCATTAAAGTGGTATCAAACTCTTGTCATCATTGTACACTATATGAAATAAAATAATATAATGGAGTACTCTTCACTTCTATTAAACTTTTCTGCAACTAGGATTAATCTACATTTGCTAGTGATGTCTCAAAATTTGAGGTTCTGTAATTTTGTTGTTTGATTTTGTACCCTAAAAACATGAAGAATATATTTTTATGTAGCAGATCTTGTGCTACTCACTGCAATGGTACAACCTCTAAGCCCACTAACCTACCTACAAAGCCTCTAAGTCCACATTGCACTAACTCTCCCTTTTAGTATTTATTAGTCTTTCTGCCTACACCTCACAAAGGGTTTATCTGCATCTCCAAAAAGTTTTTAAATTTAAAAAATACTTTTTGACCATTTGAATAAAATCACGTAGGTCACTTTCTAAAATTATTTTTAGATGTCAACTTTCGGTAAAAAAATAATTTCCAAAGTTAACATCTGATTAAAATTTTAGACTTATCAATATCAGAAACAAATATATATATATATATATATATCGTTTTTACTTTTTTTCTTAAATTTAAAGTTGAACTACTTTTAATTTTATTTACAATACATTATAAAAAAATTACTTTAAAAATACAAAATAAGTAAATAAACTGTTAAGAAAAAAAATTGAAATTAAAATAATAATTAAAAAATTATATATATATATATATATAATTTTTTTTTTTCAAAAGTTGACTTTCGATATATATATTTTACTGAAATTTGACATCCAAAAACAATTTTAGAAAGACGATCTTTATATATTTTTTAAATGATCAGAGGATAGTTTTGGATTTTAAGAAAATTTTGGAGGGTGCAGAATAAATTTTGGTGATGCAGGAAGAAATTCTCCTTTTATTATAATCAAGCCATCTTCTTTCTATGTTACCAAAACATGATCGGTTTACTTAATGTTAAAATCAAATTCACACTTATAGTTTTATTATCATTAACTGATATGAAAAAATAACTAATGTTTGAAGTAACTTGGTTTGCACAACGAAAAACTAATTCTTCTATAACTTAAGAGAAATTGTTGGTTTCTTGGAACGCCTAATGCACAAAGGCTAAATAGCTGGCTAACCTATGTGGATTTGGTATTCTTAAGGACCTTGGGAAACTAGAAAGTGTTAACAACGCTTTAGGAAAATAAGTTCTTTTAATATATATATATATATATATATATATATATATATATATATATATATATATATATATATA
>Ga0099822_1006571_pt1 | contig 15127 bp, 9 predicted proteins | sample CowpeawhiteBW_FD_76839 | JGI IMG/M metagenome (GOLD analysis project Ga0099822, IMG submission 76839) | Root nodule microbial communities of legume samples collected from California USA - Cow pea white BW | ecosystem: Host-associated > Plants > Roots > Nodule | place: USA: California | collected...
AATAAATATAAAAAAAAAACATATATAAAATATATATATATATATATAAATATATATATATATATATATATATATATATATATATATATATATATATATATATATATATATATATATATAATGAACACTAAGTTCTTTCGGCCTATTCACAACAAAAATATTTTGTACAAATTTATATAATAAATCATTCTACTGCCATCTACATTAGAAAAATTGTTGTTATCGCCACCTGTCTTCTAACTTTTTTCTAATATTTAAACAAACATGCAACTTACACGTTTTAGTTTCATTTAGTTGTCGTAAAACTGTGATAATAAGATTTCGATTTTCTAATATTAAATAACTCATTCTATTTACATTAAGTTAATTCCTATATTTATACTAAGAATGTATTTCTCTTTTTAGCTTTTCAATTTTTTATTGGTTTATAATAGGGACATATGCGACCAGCTTTGACCTTGGATAATAAGTAATTTTTTCCATGCAAAGAAACAAAGTAAGAAATAGACAAAAGGTCCAATGATCATATAACAATCGAATGAAGGGTTAATCAAGTTATTTAACATACTAAAAATGATGAAGCATGAATCAGGTTATTTAAGTACGCGACATTTTTTGAGATTAGAAATTTGAAAGATGGCAAATTAGATATATAATAACATTGACAATACACATACCCAAAACAACATAACTACCATTATTATGAGTGAAGTCATAATCTTGGTTTGTTTTTTATCTTCTTGTTTTAGTCTTATTCTTTCTTATCATTATTATTTGAATTTTCATATGTAATTTTCAAAAATAGTATAAAAATATTATGCCAATTAAAATTTTAAAATAACATTTAAATACTATTATTTTAAAATTTATGTTCCATCGATTATAAATAAGATGAATTTATCATATACAAGTGAATACAAATATTGTTTTAAAAGTCGAATTTGTAAAGTTGAATTAGACTTAAAACTCACCTCTTGATATGTTATACGACTCATTCCAAGATTATCATAACAATATTTGCCGTTTGTTAGGTCTATCATGTTACTTACTATTGGGCCACTATCATACCACCCTTTAATATTTAGTCTCACGCTCAAGATATATATGTTTCGACACAAGAGAAATGTGTTGAACATTTTAATCGATTATATATAAGAAAAAATTATAATATATAAGTTGGTGCAAACTTTACCTTACAATTGAATTTTGTAAGATTGAGAAAACTTAAAAGTTCATTTCTTAAGAATATATAACATTAATAAAGTTAGTGTAAAAATAGAACTTTAAGAATGAGTGGTATTGTATAATGATTCATACAAGTGTAAGGTTGTATTTCCTTTAGGGAGTTGATTTGAGGGAGATCAACCAAATAGATATGAGGGAGAATAGAGAATAAATTGAAGTTGTTTGTTTTAAGGAATTTAAAAGTGAAAGAGAAGATATTTGAAGAAAACATTTGTGAATAATTTAATTGGTGGGACAAATAAAAAAATGTTTTAATAAATTAAGGGTTAAGACTACATATTTTCTCTTATGCTTAAAACTATTAGAAAATGAAATGTAATTAGTTAAAATTATTTTAAAATAAAACTTGGATGATTTGTTTATATAAAAAAAACTTATAGGTGTAATTACTTTAAAATATAAAATAAAATTTGATTGGTTACAAAGAGTTTTAATTAAATGTTAAATTATAAAATAATAGTATTATTAATTAATTATTTTATCATTATAACTTTTATTAGTATTTTATTTATTTGTTGTATTATTTCTACATTAATATTATTCTTAAATGCTTTATACTTCACTATTATTAAATTATTATTTTTTTTGTTATTATGATTATTATTTATCATATATTTATTATTTTTGTTATTATGATTATTATTTATCATATATAAATGACTGTAAATTTCATAAAAAGTCAATGACTAATTTGGTAATTATATTTTTTATCCATTTGAATCATCTCAATATAGATTTGCCTTAAATACTTTTCCTCATTTACCCATTGCTCGAAAGAAACATACATTAAATTCTTACTCATTATCTCAAAAAGAGTAAATCCATGAAAGGAATACACCTTAAAAGATTAAATATGATTAGATAAAGTTAAGTAATTAATTCAAAATTGTTCTAGCCAAAAGGTAAAAAATTTAATCATTTAAAACATTCAAAGTATGATCTTTCTTTTTGTCATTTTCAAGAGTCTCTTTCATTTTCCTATATTCCGACCCTCTAAATTCTTATCATATCTAGTATTCCAAAAACTCCTCATTTATTACAATAAAATACTTTTATGCTATGTTTTTTTGAGATGAAGGATCGGAGGGAGAGGAAGAAATTGGAAGGATTATAGGTGAAGTTGGTGTTGTTTCTTTTAAGGGATTCAGAGATATTTTAGAGAGTAAAGTTTGTGTATGAATTGACTTATGTGACATATTAAAAAAAAATTAATAAAAAAAGTAGATTATCAAAATGTACCTATTGTTATACATAATATAAAATTATATATAAATAATTTGAAATTATTTTATAAATTTTATTGAGTGATTGAAAATATAAAAAAAATATTTATAAAAAAATGAATAATATAATATATTTTGTATGAAAATAAATTTAATATATAAGGTGAAAAATAAATTATGTACATGGAAACTTTTTTTTCTTTTTAATAGTAATTTTGAATTAATAAATTTTTATTATAACCATAATAAATTATTGTTACAGTTAACATAGAATTAAAAAAGTGGATTGAAACCACCTATATTGATTTTAACAACTAAACCACATGCATCAAAAATTAAATAATGAAGGGGTAATTTGGTAAATCCAATTGTATCACCCTCTAATCTCACTATGGATAGTGGGATTGAATTTTCAGTGAATCTCCCTAATCATCTTGTCCCATCACCTTGTATTAGCTCTAAAAGAATATGCTACTCACTCCCTAGTCATTGTTTCCCATTTCTTGTGAATAGTAAATTCACCCAAAAGAACAATATTAATGTATCTCTTTTATTATTTAGTCATTTATCTTATATGTATAACCACCCTACTGATTATAATCTAATCGACATTTTACTTATCATTGACCCAATCTAGGTTTATTGACCCAATCGACATTAGACATAACACCACACAATCTCCTTAGCCAACCCCCTTAGCCTTAGCATCGTAAACTAAAATTTTTTAGGTGAATTACCCAAGAGCCATATTGGATCAACTAGAACAAGAACAATTTGTTCATCAAGCGAATTAAGGCCACCAACTAAAATGTTTGGCTCATCATTAGATTGAATTATTGCATTTATATGCTTCATTCTCCAATTCTTAGTAAGATGATCAATGTGGTGTAGTAGAAGTGTAGTTCGTCTTCTTCCTAATGATATTTTATCATCTTTTTTTTTTCTGATTAGATGGATCTTTCCGCTTTAGGATGATATTTGGTCATCTTGTTGTTGATCACATGATTTTTAATCACCATTTAGAATGATACTTAATCATTTTTCTCCTTTAGGTTGATACTCAATAATCTTTTTACTAATATGATGTTACTTGTTCATCTTTGTTTTTATCGGACAATTCATAATCGACTTTTGTAGTTTGTAAGTTGAAACTCTTGTAGCTTGTAAGTTGATGTTGTAATTTCCCATTTGTACATGTCTCATTGAAATCCTTTCACAAAAACTTTATAAGTAAAATAATACATACATGGATATAAACAAAATATTATCAAATATACTAAAATAAAAATTGGTAACATTCCATATTAAAGGTTCTTGGGATGCCTCTTCCATTAGTATCTCTAATTGATAAGTCTCCCTTCCAAAACTTTGCGTTCTCAATAAAAGTTTCTATATTGATGATAACTAGTTGAATCATGAGTCCCTCCAATTTCTATTTGAACTTATTGACTCAATCGACATTATATCCAATATCAAAAAATAAAAATAAAACTAATGCGATTATGATTTAATGTTTGAGCCGCAAATAGTAATTTATTTATCCTATGATTCGTTGACCATGTTGTGTGTACATAAGGAAGGCAACATGTGAAGAAGGAGAGAGGTGTTGATGAATGATTATGACATGATGCTGAATTCAAATGATCCCTACAAATGCTCCTTTGGAATCATTAAAAGGGTAGGTCGGAGTCCATGGACCCAATTAAACTTGCGTATGCAAAAGGGTTTACTTTCTTCTTCATTTAAATATTATTTATTAGTAATTGATTTGGCAAAAGTTGAACCATGCATGACGATGACAGGGATGGTGGGATTCTAGTGGAACAAACAACACACTTCTCTTTGACCAAATCAATAACTCATCTAATATTCCTTGCAATTGGAAGCTAACCTACCAATCAATACCTAAGACTCTTCACTTTATCTCATCATCCTCTAATACCAAATCAAATTTCAATTTCTTTACTTTACATAAAATAATATTAATACATGCTCATACACTCAATAAAAGTTTTAGTTCCCAAAAACCAAAAAAATAATTAAAATTTATAAGAAAGTTAAAATTTAATTGTCTAATATAAAATTTTAAAAAGTCTAAAGTCAACCATCCTGCTTCAGTGAGCAACTTGTTTCCACCTCCCCGTTGATTCCACAACTTGTTTTAACTTTCGCACACTGAATGGCTTCGATGCTGACATGGCCAAATCATAATCTCAGTTTTGGATTCACTAACAAACTTGCTTTTAATAATTAACATTTTCATTTTGTTTTTAGATGTCAATTATATACTGTAAATAAGTATTTTAAGAATCATGTCCGATGATTATAGTAAGAAATTATGCTCTATTTCTTTTTTTCAATTTTCATTTGGTTTCTAAACTTTTTAATTTGGTATACGTTACATAGACATAATAGAAGGTGTCAAAAATTTAAGTGTGAGTCTAAATTTTATATTGGCTAAAAATGAGAAAGTAGAGTATTATACAAAGATAAAGATCCATAAACTCATTATCTTAAGATTTTGGGTTGAGAATGATGTTAATGCCTTATGTGATTAAATTCAGGTATCATTGATATTATATCTCTAAAATAAAATCCCCTAAAGCTGACATAAGCTCACCTAAAAAAAAGAGACCGAAATTTTTATCTTTATAAAGAGTAAATAAAGTTACTAATGAAAGACAAGAAAATATTAGCTTACACAATGAGATGCACTTTCAATAATTTTCTTTCTTTTCTGTATTTCACTTACTAGCCTATCATCAATTCATACTTTCATAAAATATTTTGTTGTTTACTCAATTTTTTGCTATAACTTACTTTTATACTTGAAAACACTATATTTTTTGTATATTAAAATAATACATAAAAAATTTAAAAATCATATGTATAAAAACTAAAAAATGTTTTCGAATTGAAAAAAAAAAACTTTTTGCGGTTATAGTGATCAAATGACTAATAATGTTTTTTTTATATATATGTTTTGAAATTGGATTAATTGTCCTATTTTATAAAAACTTAAGAAAATAGGTTTGACTAATTCACAGCGTAAAAGTAAAAGTGAACAAACAGAAACAAAAACCTGTAAACTTAAATGATACCACCACTACCAACCCTATTTAACTATATATTAATTTTAAATTAACGTAAATTTAAACAAATTAAACGGGGTCGATTTAATCTATCTAAATATTTAAATTAATTGTAAGTAACTTCCGATAAAAATATAAATATATCAAACGTGTGCATATATCTATCTATCTATCTATCTATCTATATATATATATATATATATATATATATATATATATATATATATATATAGTAATGATGAAATTAAGTAAAATAGATACATGAGATGAGATGACATTGTAATCAGGTTATAGTTACGATATTTAGTAAATTAATTCATTAAGAAAAAAATATATCTTAATTATAGTGTTGAAAATCGAATAATTCAAAAAATAACTAAAATCATTCCAAAGTATAAACAAATCAGTCAAAATTGATTTTTAGCTTTTCTAGATCAAATAAATAGTTTGAATAAAAATGGAAAACAGAAATAAATAAATAATTTATTACATTTAAATATAATGTTATATATTCAATGTTAATTAACAACTAATTATATATATATATATATATATATATATGTATGTATAATATGTATTTGATATTATTTTACAATTTTCTCTTATTTTATTTAAAATATATTTATATTTGTAAAATGATAAATCTGTATCACAATATTTAATTGTATATTATATGATGTATTTATAACATGCGATAAAATTAAAACTATTTATATAATAATATCAATCATATAAAAAGATTCATAACATATTTTATTCTACTTGACAAATTTTAATCATAAAATGTTTAATAATTTCTATTAAAAAAAGTTTACAAATTCTTGAAAATGTTTAATAAACGCGAATCATTTTTCTTTATATTTTCTAAAAATGACTATTAAAATAATAATATCAAACTGGGTTGCAAACATATGTAATTGTTCAAATAAAGAAAACTATAAAACTTGCTAACATGACAGTCTTATCTTTAAAATACCATAACAATTTAATTATTGATTAATTCAAAGTAATTTATTATTTACTTTTCAAAGAAAGGTAACTAATTAGTGTTGGTTAAAAAAACTAATTAATTATTCATTAACTAAAAAAATTCATCAATAAAAAAAATTAAAACTAACTCAAAAGTCCAAACATTTATTCCTTTAAAAAAAGTCCAAATATTTATCAATTTGTTCTTAAATACGTCTTCAAATTCATTTCTTGTTTACCCAAAACAAACCACATTTGGTAATAAGAAACCTACATATGTCATTGTCATGTAATTAGCAGACGAAATCCTAAGAATGGCGTGCATTGTGCATCATGCAGTATTTTAAAATATATCTACAAAAAAAAAATTGAGATCATTATTCATCAAACAAATCAATAAAGTATTTACATTTTTATTTTTTATTTTTTATAACATTAATTACCATTTCTCGAACATCTAATATATCTTTTCATTCAAAACCTGAAAAAAAAATCTAAAAACCTGATGGATAAGATAGTGCATATATTTGTTTATTTATTTATTCTTACGATATAAAAAAAAAAGTTAAGAAAAAGAATAGTGTTTAACAAAATCCCCTGAGTAATAGTAATTTAATAGGAATAAGAAAAGAGAGAGCGAGTCAACTCAAACAATGATGGACTCTCTCGTGGTTCGAATTCCACTTGCACTCAGACACCTATATATAACACAACCAATCCTCACTCAAACAATGAGTGTAAGAGAAACAAAAACGCCATGGTTGAGGAAGCTGCTACCTCGAACTCGCCGAAGCGCCAAAACCACGGCTTCATCGTAGCCATCTCAGCGATCCTAGCGCTGTTGACGAAGCGCGGCGGCCGCAAGCCCAAGCAGAACAAGGACGATGATTGGAAAATGGATCCAAAGTCGCAGAAATCGAAGCCTAAGAAGCTTCTCAGCAACATAAGCAACAAAGCGCTTTTTCACAACCACAAGAAGTGTAACAACAAGCAAAGCAGCATGGAGGAAGAGAACGACGGAGGGTGGGGAAACGGCGGCGTTTGGCAGAAGGAGATTCTCATGGGTGGCAAGTGCGAGCCGTTAGATTTCTCCGGCGTTATTTACTACGACGGAAACGGGAAACAGCTCAGCGAAATCCCGCTCAGGTCGCCACGCGCCAGCCCCTTGCCCGGTTACCTCACGCGCCTCACCCCGCAACGTACCCGCTGAATTTTCCTTCATCGCCACCACGCGGCGCGTCGCTCTTATTTTAGATTTTTAATTTTCACATCACTGTTTGTTTTGCTAGCGTTGTAGTCGTAGGTGGTTGCTTTGTTTTGGTTGGTGAAAACATTTGTACAGGGTTTTTGCACGCAGCCTCCTTCTGCTTAATCGTGTGAGATATGAAATTACAACTTCTTAGGTTTCATTTTACCATCAAGCTTCACTTAGTACTCAACAGATTTTATTTAAAATTGAAAATATTTCTAAATTTAAAAAGAATTAGTCTCTGCCTATCTTTTTTACAAAATATCTGTTTACTTTGTGCCTAAAGTTCGTATATTTAAAAAAAAAAACAAGTTAAATTATAGTATATATATTCATCTCCTCTGAATTTTATCCTCGATTTTAGTCCTCTAATTTTAGAGAATGATCAAATTCTCAATGTTATATATAGTCATTGTTGATTAAAAAATAGTTTAATTAACAAAGGGAGCGAAAAATACAATTTGGAGAAACGGCGCAGCTTATGAGATGATGATGGGTAAAAAACAAACAGAGAATTTTTGTATGAACTTTATATTTGACAAGGATGGAAGAGGAATTACAAACAATTATTAAGTGTTTATTTGAAAAATAAAATAGAGATAATATAATGAAACATAAGTTTAAGAAAATGAATGGATCAGAGAAGACGGTTTTATTTAATTATAGATTTGGTGATTCCCTTGCGAGTAAGATATGCATAAAAAAAATGCAACAGTGTATTTGATTAAGTCTAATCCGAATTTGGTTTGATCACAGTGACAATGGCATGAAGTGATATTTAAAGATTCAGTAAGAGAAATGGAAGATTTGTCAAATTGGTGTTTGGTCGGGTACAAGTACTACCCATTATGTCATTCAATAATGTCCTTATATGGAAACAAAATAAAGATAGCTAACAAAGTAATAGTATACAATTTATATGGATTAAAAACATTATATTGTATAATTTATTAGTTTTATGTTTTCATTAATTGTTAATAATTGTTATGCCTTTATTCTTTTTTTATTTATTCATATTATGTATCTATTCAACTGTTCTAATTAATATATCCATTCCATATTTGAATCTTCTAAATTGTTAGTTTTCTTTTATTCTGTGAAATCTCTGTTTTTAATTAATTCATTTATTTTCTTAGACCAATAGTTATTACTCCATTCAATTGTTACATAAATGTATGATTTAATATTAATTGACTAATTTTCTATTTTATTAATTGTATCATCCCTGATTAATGAATTTCACCTTTTTATATGTGTCTAAAAGCAACTAATTGTTATAGTTTTGTCGATTGGTCTGTACAGATTTTTAGCTAGTGTTTTCATTGTTGCAAAAGAAAACTATTTTTATTCATTAATTCAGAGTAATATCTATTGTTCTGTTCATTTTTTTTCTCGTATGAAATATTTAAAAGAGTCATTTGATTATAATTATGTTTATTGAATGTAGTAACAGATTTGACTGATAATCTTAAAGATACAAGTCCGCAGATATAATAAGGTATAAAAAAATGATAAACAACATAGAAGAAAAATGTAGTTAACAAATTACGTATATGACAAATGGCATATAAATTTGTGAACGTGATCTACAATCATAAAATAAAAGCATGTAAAGATAAACATTAATAAATATGAATATGAAAAACGATAGTTGACTTCAAATCATGTCTGACCCATTCAGCGATAATACATAAGTCAAATGTTCAAAACTTTGACACTACTGTATGTGTTGTGAATATCGCTTTTAGATTCGGTGAATAATAATAATAATAATAATAATAATAAATAATAATAATAATAATAATAATAATAATAATAATAATAATGATGATAATAATAATAATAATAATAATAATAATAATAATATATAACAATATATAAAGAGGACGTCTTTTTTGTGTCTTTTGTCTCTACATTCAAAATATCAATTTTACCCTTTAAAATATAATTATTTATTGAAATTTTAAAAATTGACCGTTATTTTTAATTTTTTTTTTCTGTTTATCAATAATTATTCTTTTATCTTTTCTTATATATTTCACTTTATTTTTAATAAATATAATTTTATTTTATATATTAACTTAATAATATTATATTATCATCACTTATTAATATAATATCATACATATTTAAAAGATGCGTACACACATGCACAGTGTGTACGAAGTCATATCAGAGTTGAGAGAATTGATCCATCGATAAGAAATTGCAAGGAAAAAATTTACCTTTCACAAGCTAAGCCTTTGTATTATTTTTGAAAAATAGAAAGACATCATCACATTTACAATCAAAGAAATTATGGTAGAAACGTGAGTTTGATCCCATGACTACTACTACTAATAATAATAATAATAATAATAATAATAATAATAATAATAATAATGTTATTCTTATGACTACGGCTATAAAAAAATAAACATTATCACTTTTAAATATGAAAATAACTGTATCACATTATGTTAATAGGTATTATTATTATTATTCATCTCAAATTGAATAGTTGAATATTTTGATAAAAATTTGATAATTTTTATGTGTTCAAATTTTACTTAATCAACTCATTTAATCCGGTAAGTTTTACGTTATTTTTATACATAAAATATCAATAAAGATACATGATATTTAGATTATTTATAAATAAAATATATTTTTTTACTATTCTTTTAAATAGAATAAATTATTTTTTCATTTAGATAAATTAATTAATTTTCTTTTTAAGATAGAATTTCATTTTTAAAATATGTATTTTAAAATTATAATTTACAAAAATATTATTCAAATAATATTCAATAATTTTTTAATATTTATGTGAGTATAACATATAAAGAAAGAGTGATTAATCGTGAAATATAATTTTTTTAATAGATTCCAAATTTTATTTAAATTAACTCATTTAAAACACACAACCCATCTAATTAAATGTTCATGTCTCATGGGAGTAAATGGTCTCAACACCTTTAAAGCTTATAACTTTAATAAATTAAGTTGACCTGTTTCCACACCGCATTCAAGTTAATAGGACAATGGATCCCGTACTAAAAGGAAAAAAAAAATTATACTTTTTTTTTGTATACATTTTTTTTTATTTTCATCTTTTAGATAACTACTTTTAAAATTAAAATAATTATTTTATTCAGTTAAAATAACCGTTTTCTAAAATTTATTCACTTTTTATTTCACTGTTTTAAATTTAAAACAACTATCGATAGTACAACTCTAAAAAATATTTATATTTATTTTTATAATGATAAAAAAAATTTATTGTTTTTATCAACACACATACACAATGGATGTGTTTTCACTATAATTAATATATATATATATATATATATATATATATATATATATATATATATATTCGTTTATATTTTTTAATTTAAAATTTTGTTTTAAAATTTTATTTTTTAGTTTTAATTTTTTTAATACATTATATTAAAAATACTTAAGAAATAAATTAAATTAAAAATACTTAAACTTTATATTAAAAAAATATTAATTCTGTTTTAACTATTTTTAATTTTATTTAAAGTTTATGTTTTCTAAATTTTAAATGTTTTTTTTAGTTTATTTATTTTTTATGTTTTTATATTTTTTAATATATGTTTGAAAAATAAAATAAAATATCAATATCTATATATAAAATTTTATTTTTATTTAATGTATTGAAAAAATAAATATAAATATAAAAATAAATAAAACAAAAATATTATTAAACTTTAAATAAAAAAAATGAAAAATAATTTTTTTTAATTTAATTTTGAGTTGTGGAAGTCAACATATATATTAAATTTTGGAAGTCGATTTCGGGTAATATATATTGAATTTCGGAAGTCAACTTTCGGTAATATGTTTTGACTCTCGAAAGTTGACTTTCAGTAATATATTTTGACTTTCCGAGAGTTAATTTTCGGTTATATATTTTAACTTTCAGAAGTAATTTTCATCCCAAGTCGACATTCAAAAGTAAATTTAGGGTGTGATGTTCGTGACTTAAATGATTAAAATGTATTTTTGTGATTGAAACTTTTGTTTTAAAGGAGTAGAAGATGCGTTGGAGGTGCAGAAAGAAAGAACCCATATTTATTTAGTCAGACCGAATGTTAAGTTAAGGAATGATTTGAATCCCGTTTTTTGTTTCCACCACCCCACAGTATCAGGACAAAAACTTCAACAACCTTCATCATTATCCCCAGAAGGATATTTTAAAATACTTGTTTGGAAAGATATTATATTAAATACACTTAAAAAAAAAGTTAATTTTTGAAATTATATTCTGAAAAATCTTATATCAGAATACAAAAGTATTCTGAATGTTCTGTTCCGAAAATCTCGTTTTAGAAATCTTATTTTAAAAATTTAGAAAAATTTATTTTAGAAAGTTCCCACAACATGTAATTGGAAAGTTACTTTCGTAGAAGATAAAATGGTTATTTTGAAAACTTAGGTGGTGCACGGAGAAATTGTGGGGATATGGAGGTGCGTGAAGTAAAAAAACCTTTCTTAAAAGAATGTACTTTTAAAACTTAAATTATATCAATGATTTTGTTAAAATTTTAAATATAATGATTTTATACATAAATTATAATACATACGTATGATCTAATAAAATATTTTTATAACCAGAAATCAGCTAATCTTATGTTAAAATATCAAATAAAAATAATTTTATTCAATATAAATTATAAGAGTTTTCATCTAACTTAAAACTGTTTTACGAATTATTTTAGTTAATAGACAAACATTTTGACAGTTGTGGTAATTATTGCGATAACTATTTATATTTACGTAATATAATATCTATCAGTGAGAATGAACCACATCAAATATAACCTGACTCATTTAAAGTCTTAATTTTCTTATTTAATAAAAAAGTTCTAGGCTTAGACTATATAAAAATACCTGTTTAATTACACTAAGCCTAAACTTAAAAAATACATATGAATCCAGATGGGGTGATTTGTTTATTTATTTATTGAAATTTATATGCATATTACATTTTGTTAACTTTACGCTTTAGAACTATATTAACCTAGATATGTTGTAATCAGAAAAAGATTTGTACATAAACTAATAAGTCGTCAGATTTTTTAAAATGCCAAATCAGAAAGGAAAAAACATTAACTAATTAATCAAATCAGACATTAAATTTTTATACTATATTTATTTATGTTAAGTCTAAGATATTCTCATACTTGAGCATGTGCTCCACTCTGATGTATGTGTTTTGTGTTAGTTAATAATATTATAACAAGTTTTTTTTTTTTCTGACATTCAAGTTTGGAATGAGAAAATTTAGATGCACTTGTTCGACATATCATCTTTTTTAAATAATATTTTTCTGCACTTTCATTATCTTGCTTCCTCTTTCTATTTCTCAAGTTTTTTATTGAATAATAATTAGCTCGAGCTAACTAATTAATTATTATAAATTCATCGAAATACATAGAATAGAAGTGCCGTTTTATGGTAACCATGGGAAAGAAACTTGTCATCATGCACATTTCTTCCATTTCATTTCTGCATTATTTCACTTTTCATGGTTTTCATGAGTAAAAAAAAAAAAAGCAAACCAAGTTTATATAACTGACAACTACATTTTGCATTGAGAAATCTAAAAAAACATAAGGAGAGGGATAACCGACAGAGACAGACGAAGCAGACACACAGACACGTGGCACGTGATTCTGACTCAGACGAAGCTAAAGATACACGTGGAGGGAATAATTAAGCATATCACAAACAGCATCATAATAACAATAACAGGAAGTTAAGATAATGGAGTTACAGAGTTACATCGGGTGGGTGGTTCAGGCGCCGGGCGCTGCATCCTTGACCTTGCTCTGCAAATAGCCACCGTATTCTCTGGCGTAGTCTTTGACGTGGCTGGCGGTGTCGTATATGCGGCTGCGGGCATAGTCGACCCGGTCGGAACCGGGTGGGTGGAGGCCTCTGAAGTAGCGGTACATCCAGGACAAGGCGGCGACGAGGGAAACCGCGAATCCACAGACGGAGAAGAAGCCCGCGGTGACGACGAACAAGATGATGGTGGCTGGGACCCAGACGGGGCTTGAGACGATGATGAGAGGCGTGAAAAAGATGAGGCCGAGAATGGCGCCTGTGAGGGTGAGGCCCGCGAGGAGGAGAAAGACGGAGGCGGTTACGAGAAGGGTGAGGATGCCGCCGAGGTGGGCAGAGTTGGGGGCCCGGTCTTGGAGCTTTTGGAGGAACGCCGCGGAGAGGGAGGGTGTCTGGGCCTGGGCTTGGGCCGGGGTTGGATATTGGTCCGCCATGGGTGAAGGTTTGAACGTGTTGTGTTGTGTTGTGTGTGTGGATGCGTGAGAGAGAGAGAAGGAAGAGTGATTGAGGGAAAAGAGAGGTAATGAAGGAGAGTTGTGGTGTGAGATTGAGAGGGTTATTATGGTGACATGCAAGAGGATACGTGTTGGATCACTGCATTACATTCAGACTTTTTCTTTTCTACTTTTTCTCCTACATCCATCTTCGCTTCCTCCCTCTTCCCTCTTTCTAATACTACTATATTCATTTTTAGATGACATGACAAACAATTTTAAATTCCTACACATTACAAGGAATTAATTCCCAACTTATATATGCTCTAATTAATTCCTACTCATATGTACTAATTAATTCCTACATATGGATATGCAACTAATTAATTTTTTTTATTCAACCACTTCAGACATAGTTAAGGTAACATCCCTCAAAATAGTACATATGCATGTAATATTCGTACTAATATATATGTTCAAGATTTTTTTTCCCTCTGCTGACTTTATTTGTTTTCATATCATATGCTCGTATTATATAAATTACTATAAAATGTAATTTATCTCCTGAACTAAATGTATAAAATATACCATTGTATATCAAATATACAATTAAGTATATATATATATATATATATTGTTGTAAATTTTATATTAATTGAATAGGTAAATTTTCAATATATAAATAGGGTAATTTTTATCTTAAAAAATGTATTCTAAAGAGTTCATTTGTAAGGTTCAATTCAATTTAAATTCATACCAATTATGCTTACTATAAGACTTAGGGATGGCAACGGGTCGGGTCAGGCACAGATAGTATGATACCCGTACCCGACCCGCTAAAAAAAAATCCGCCTGTTACCCGTCCGTTTATCCGTCGGGTATCCGTTTAAAAAATACTCGCGGATATTTTTAAAACCCGCGGGTACCCGTGGATATCCGATACCCGCAAATATTTAAAAAAATATGAATTTTATAAATTTTTTAATATAAAATTATAAAAATAAAATATAAATTAAATTAAATTATAATTATAATTATAATTATAATTAAATTTGACAT
>Ga0099822_1006578_pt1 | contig 15119 bp, 8 predicted proteins | sample CowpeawhiteBW_FD_76839 | JGI IMG/M metagenome (GOLD analysis project Ga0099822, IMG submission 76839) | Root nodule microbial communities of legume samples collected from California USA - Cow pea white BW | ecosystem: Host-associated > Plants > Roots > Nodule | place: USA: California | collected...
AAAAGAAGAACACAAAGCATTACACTACACAAAACTAGGATTACAACTAGAAGTAAAACAAAACAACACAGTAAGAACAAACAAGGTTGCTGAATAAAAACACAAGATTACAGGGGTGAGCAATCAAAACCAGTGAAACAGCAACAACCAAGTGGATTCGCTCGCTGGGCGAATAGGCTCGCTGGGCGAGAGGTCCAAAAACTGGAACAGACAGTAACAGGGATCATCACTCGATGGGCGAGCAGGCCCGCTGGGCGAGAGGGTCTCGCTGGACAGGGACTGCTCGCTGGACGACTCACTACGAATCAAAACAAACCAAAACACACAAGCACGCACCCGCTAGGCGAACGCAAAGCCAACCCAACTACAACTGACGAAAAGGGCACACAAAATGAACCAAATATCTAATACACACAAATTCAAGAAGCATGAACATGAAATCAACCAAAACAAAACCCTAACACTAATCTTAAACATCAAAACAACAGCAAAACAACAACAAAACGAGAATGGAAGCAAAAATCACTTACTTGATGGAAGAGACAAAGAGAAAACGTGAAAAATGGAAGTGAGGCACACATTTTTCCCTCTTTTTCTCTATTTCTTGATTTCTCCTTTACTCTTCTTAAGTTCTTTCCTCCTCTACTTTAATTTACCTGAAAAATACACAAAATAGGATCAAATGATTTCTTTTAGGTAGAAACTTGGAAACATATAATTGAAGTTCATTTTTCCTAAATCAGAGAAAATCAAATATCATATAAACACAAATTACAAGCAGAAGTGCGAAAATTCCATATGAAAATTAGTGATTTTTGGCACTTATCATGGCGCAACTGTAACAACCTCCCTCCCTCACACCAGCGCCGAAGGAGGCAACAACGGTGGCAAGTGCAATGGTGGTGCAACAACAACGACTTCTTCCCACAACAACAACGACCTCCTCTCACAACAACAATGGCGATGGTAGTGAATAAAGAAGAAGAAATTATGATGAAGACACGAAGAAAAAGAAGACGCAAAGAAGAATGACGACTCTGTCAAATTTTCCCCAATTTTTAACCCTAAAAGGAACTTATGGCCTTAGTTATTAAGGAAAACTGAAGAAGATTTAGCTTTATGCTCGATTATTAATAAGAATTGAAGCCTAAAATGAACTTTTAGGTTGCGGGTTTCAAAGAAGTCGAAACATAAATGTTGATCTCAGTGACAAATTTGAAATTTTGGTCAACTTTTAGATTTCGGTTGCTTAGTAACCGAAGCATAAACAGAAACATGCTTATGTTATTTTGTAACAAAAGCCTATAAGTTCGTGATATTTACAAAACTGATACCGTGCCTCATGTGCGTTAAAAGCATTGCAGATAGGCCGAATTAAAAAGCAAAATATGCACTAGTATATCCCCCTCTCAAAACCAAATGTACACATCCATCATGGATACTACCACAACTAACCATAGGCCATCTAACCTTGTGAACAAGGTTAAGCTTGAAGGAGAGTATCGTTGAGTCATACACATCAAGACACAAGAGAAAGGTGATCAAGTCAAGATGGCTAAAAAAATTTCAAATTTAGGATTTCAATAAAATAGTGTTTTCTTAAAGGCTCTTATAATTTAAAATGTAAATCCTAAATGAAAAGACAAATAATATTTTACATGATTTGTCTCTTAGATACAGTACTAACCCTAATATTTTAGCTAGTTGTACTTCTTTCCAACCAAATACACAAGTGAATTAAGAATGAAAAATCTATAAATTTACTTGTAATATGAAGCAACATATTATAATATTGAAAGAATAATAGATGTATGATTAGAGCCAACCAAAAAGATGGTTGAAAACGTAAACAAAAGTTTATAACTTGCAACTTGGTTGGAATTGAATATCTAACGGCTCGGCCACAGTTGAAAAAATCTTTAATGAGGCATGTGAGAATGAGGTGTGCAGAGGTTTGGGTTAAAGACAAAAGTGGTAAGTGATGGAGATGAGACGAAGGGGTTGACAAAGGTGAATGGTGAAAAAGTCCAAAGCAGAGAGAGAATCGTGAAGAAGAAGATGGAGACAGTCACAGAAGGTGACATAAAAAAGTCGTATAGATCAGAATCTTTACTTCCTAATTTACATTTTTTTTTGTCTGTCAATCTTTTTGGTCTTGTCCAAGTTTTCTTTAACCTTTTTTTCCTATCAAAAACCCAACCTCTTTCATCAAATTAGACAACTGACATGTCAGGTTTGGATTAATATTTCATTGGCCAAGCAACCTTTTATAAAGATGGGGTGTTTTCATCACTCTATTCTTCTGAATAAACCTCAAATGTGAGAAAGAGTAAGGTTTCTCCCTTGTTTTTTACATTTATAGATAAATACTATAGTATCGATGAGAGAATTTATGGAATTTATAGATGACTGGACTATAGGTTTTTTTTCTCAATCCATGGTTTGGAAAACTCTTTTGTAAAGCCTAATAATAATAATAATAATAATAATAATAATAATAATAATAACAGTATTTAATGTCTGTCTACTTATTTATATTAATGGGTTGTAGATTTTTTATTTTTTTTATTGATTAAAGCTGAAGAAAAATATAAGAACCAAATGAAAATGATCCTGGTTTTGAGATCAAGGATGAGAATAAAATGAATAATATGGGGACTTTCCCATCATAATTTGAGTCTCACTATCATATCTTTTGCTTTTTCGTTTTTCTAGACACCTCACTATCTCTTTCAAAAAGTAAAATTAATAAAACATCAATTGTTATATATTAATTATCTTTCAGCGGATGCTGCATTTTTAACAAACCGACTTTAGCTCAGTTGGTAGAGCGGAGGACTGTAGTGGGTAAATACTCAGATATCCTTAGGTCGCTGGTTCGAATCCGGCAGGTCGGATTCTTTTTTTTTTTAATTTTTCAAAACTTCATAATGAGTATTATGAAAAAATTTATGAAAATTAGAAATGAGTAGACAAAAGTCTTGCACTTTCGTATGGACCACCTCTATTGACGTGTGTTTGTGTGAGCCCAGGATCTGGTGAAATATTTGGAGAGTGTTGGGCTTGATCTTAATACGTTTCTTCCTGTAGCACTCTCTTCTTCTTCCATCTTCCTGGGCCAGTTTAGTTTTAATAAAAAATTAAACAAAATCCTAAAACATGTGAAAGAACTATGTCACCTTTTTCCCCTAACTTGACGCACCCCTTTTGCCCTTTTGACAGCTTCACCTCCTTTGAACTGGAGTGAAGAAGTGAGTTGCATCGCGGAACGGATTGAAGAAGTTAGTTTCTCAAAATAAAATTCCAATTTGGTGATGAGAACAGTGGGTTTTGAGTGGATTTTGTAGCATTTGGGGTTATTTTAGGGGTGGGTTGTGCTACAAACATCTCAAGATAAATCTTTCCAATTCAACTATTAATAATGTAATTCTTTAGGATAGTGTAATTTAAAATATATCGAAAAATATATATATTTCAAATCCAAAATATATATTTTTATTGTATTATAGATGGTAACTAATGTATTTTAGATTATACGACATTTAGTTTGTGGTTTTTTAGATTTTATAAATTTTTCTTAATATAAAAATAATTTACCTGTTAAGTTAATATCGTATTATACAATGTCACGTGTCAAGGTCAATAATTCATATCAGTGGCTTATATTTAATTTGGTCTCTATTTTCATTATCTTTCGATCTAGTCTCAATTTTATTTTAAATAAAATTCTTCACTTTAAAAATAATGGGATTAAATTGAACAAAAATACGAATATAGAAATCAAATTGAATATAAAACCCTGACATGTGACACTGCTACTGACACATGGCACTAATCCTAACACGTGTAACGATGCTATTGTCACGTGACATGATGTTAGCTTAACACATAATTTTTTTTTTAAATATAAGAAAAATTAAAAAATCAACAATCAACATTAATAAAATGACTAAATTAAACAAAATTAAAATTTTGTTGAATAAAAATATATATTATAACTAAATTGACAAAACTAAACAAAATACCTAGGTTAATATTTTAACCTTTAAAAAACCACCATATGAAAGTGAAGAGTTAAGAGGAGAACAGATCAAGAATATGAAAGAATGAATACGAGAGAAGTGCAGGAAGAAAGAAAGTGCAGAAAGATAGAGTCATATCTCCGTCTTTTAAAATTGCATGTGGGGACTCTTTCCTCCTTGTTTTATATTTACTCGATTGACAAAAAAAAAGTGTAATAATTGTGACATTTACAAATTTTATTTAAAAATAAGTTGTCTAAATCTTTTATAATTACAATTAATAAAGAAAACAGAAGAGTCAAATAAAATCAAGTCTATTTAAAATCGATTTATTAAAAAAGATAACTATTAAATTAATAGACTCTTAATTTCTTCCTCAGATAAACAATATTTGAACGATTCTAACATTTTTTTATAATAGTTAACTACATATTACTAGAATTAGCTATTTTAAGAAGTTATTTGAGAAATTTTTCCTAAAACTTTAAAATACAACAAACAAAATATCAACACGTAAGAACGTGTTTCAATAAATTTTAATTATATAAGTTTCTTTTTTTACTAAACTTAATTGTGAAATTTGGTACAGTAAGTTTTGAAAAGATATATTGATAAATTAAAAGGAAATATAAGAAATTAATATATTATTTTTATTTCTTCATAAGCTCTCGTTTAAGTACATTTTAATAAAAGTTTTATAATTTCTTATTCTGTCCATGTATATTACAAAATAAAACATTAATATAACATAAATACTATATGAATAATAAAACACCGAAAAATATAACAGTATATAATAAATTTAAAATACGAAACAAAAATATTATATTTTTATAAACTTTAGAAATAATTGAAAAACTTATATCATACAAATAATGAAAAATAAATAAAAATAGAATAATTCTCTATATTGTAAATATAACCAATATGATCACATAAAATAATAAGAAAACTCACAATTACGAGAGAAAAAAACACAAAAAAATATCTATGTAATATTTAAAACAATTATTTGATATTATTTGAATTATATAATTAGCTTTGAGTAAATGTTTAGCAGACTACAGTCTTTCAAAAATAAATTATAGTATTTTAAGTAAATATATTATCTTAAATTATATCAATGTAGTAATATTGTAATTAATAATAAAAATTAATTATCATAAAGAATAAAATGTACATAGTCGTAAATTGCTTTCAAGATCCCAGTTAATTAATGTAGTATTTACATAGTATATATTAAAATGGGTTAAATTTATTTTTGATCTAATTTGAATTAGTACATTTTTTTTAAATCTTGATCTAATTTAGTCTTTCAATCCTAAAATTATATGAAGTTAATCATTTTAACCCAGATTTTGATAACTTTATTTGAGTTCGAATGTGTCTGATGATAACATTGGACTAAAGTTAACTAACAAAATCTAGTTAAAATGACTAAATCTGCACAATTATAAAGTTGAGATACTATATTGGAATAAAATTTTGAAGAGACTAATTTCAATTTTTACTATAAAAATAGGGATTAAAACCTATTTAATCCTAACAAAATTAATCCTTTCCTTTTTACAACACGTATTTTATGATATTTTAAAAATATATCTGCTTTTGTAAATAAAAAAAAGTAAATTACGCCAAATTTGTAAATCGATACTTATATATAAAATAAAATTAACTACACCAATATGTTTCTCCAACATTAAATAATGGATTAAAGAAAAATATATTAAAAACAAAATAAAAATAAAAATCTATTCCGTGATAGCCTAAACAAAAGAAAAATTCATATAACTAACATCACTAACGTAATAAGATAAGATTCGTAATCGCATATACAGTATTATTCATTTTTTTTAATAGATGTAAAATTTCTAATAGTACAAATTTAAGCTCAGGAAGACTGTGTAAATTTTCTGAATTGGATAATCTTACAATCAAATCTTTTACCAAAATATACAAAATGATATTTCTCAAAAAATATTAATGGAGAAATTAATATAATATACAATTATCATGAGAATAATATTTTTCAAACCAACAAATTAAAAAATTATTTAAGAATAAAAGAAGAGAGAAGTACGTCTGCAGTTGCAGTTTGAAAAAAAAAAGAACTGATTGGGCGCAATTTACTCCTTGAAACATGACGAAAAATGATACAAGTGAGTGAGAAGGATAATTTGGTCATGTAAAATGGTTTAACTTTTTGAGTACAAAAGGCACGAAAGTCTTCTACACACTTTGACATGCAAAGCGAGTTCATTGCGAGAAAGCTCCAAAAGCACTAAAGCATGAATGAGTGAGTGGCTTGAAGATGCTTTTCTTACTCACTAATTAATCCATAGAAGCAGTGGCAGAAACGTAATATGCAATACAGAACAGGCCATGAACAAAGCAGCAGATTCCTCCAATGGACAAGAAATGATGGTGTGAGAAACCACATAATCCATCTGACCTATTGTTTGACATTGTCCCTATCACCAACATGGACAATCCAACGGCCAACACAACCCTGATCAACAACACAACCAAAAAACAAGTATGCTTAGAATGTTTTTTTATCGTCAAACGTTACTCTGATGATGCAAGTTTAAGTAAGACACAGTTTACCAAGTTAAAATGAGGCAAGCGGTTGAGATTTGTGTATTTGAAGAAGCCTTCTGAAACTCGTGTTGAGAGCAAATGCAGTTGCAGCCACCAAGCATGTTGGCTATGGCATGAGATAGTCCCAAAAGCACTGCTGCAACCAACCCCAACATGAAGGCTTGGTGACTTGGCTCTCTACACTCAAATATCCACACTCTCAAGTGCTTCACCTGTTTGTTCAAAACAACAATGGGAGTTTAACATAGCTTTCACTTCATACAAGTTGTCTCAGCAGAAAATAGAGTTGCCTTCAAACATACCTTGTTCTGTGCTGCTTCTGCCTCAAAGCCAAGAATCCCAGCTGCAACATCCATCACTAAAATCAGGAGGCACAGAAAAATGCCTGCTACTTTACCCATTTTCTGTCAAATTTGATGAAGATCAGAAACAGTGGGGGAATATGTTAGTGTAGTGTGAGAATATGATTTTATATATATATAAGGAATAAAGTGAGATTGTTAGTAGGAAGTAGCTAGGACAAGTTTGTTTTGTCACACTGTGCAAACTTTAAATCTGCTTTATTGTCTGCTTTCTCTTCTTTTTCGCCACTCAGGGATTCCTTTGAAAGAGATGTTGTGGTAAAGCAAGGTAGAAACCAGCTCATTCTATGTATATAAGCATTTACTTACATGAATATAGAATATAAGTTGTTAGTTTCTTTTCTTTTCTTTTCTTTTTTCACCTTTTGGGAGCAATTAATTTTGTTGTAATTGTATATTACATTTTATGACAAAAGGTATGTTTGGAGGAAGTTTTAAAAGTAAAAAAAAAAAAGTTTCTGAAAGAATTGAAATTTAATTTATTATAAAAATTAATTTTTTGTTAGTTTCTCTAAAATTTGAATTTTAACTTGGGAAAAAAATAATTTAAACTTTTAAAGAAACATTTTTTTAACTTATTGAGAAAATAGCAATGGCTACCGATGTTTATAATGTCACAATTCAGCAACAAAATTTCTTAATAATGTCACATGCACTTGCTGGTTGTTTGTGTGGTGGATGTTTCTAAGTGAATTGTGATCTATTCTAAATTGGTGCAGTGAACGTTGAGTTTCAACCATCATGATTTCTGCAAAGTACGAGGTTGATATTTCAAATTGTAGTAACTAAAGATGCTTTGCTCTTCTAGTTCAACAAGGCCTGCTCAAAGCTATGGAAGGCGAATCTAGGCTTGATGTGTCGATGGCTAAGAAGGACAAGTAAACACTTTACAACACATTGTTTTGAGTCTTGGTAATAAGGTGTTGAAACAAGTCTTAAAGGAGAAGACCGTAATTGGACACTACATGAAGTTCAAGAACTTGTATATGACCAAGTTCTCAGTGAATCATCTGTATTTGAAGCAAACATTGTACTCATACAAGATGAGTAGTGAAAAGGAAATTAGCAAATAATTGGATGAATTCAATAAGTGGATCCTCGATCTAGAGAATATTAATGTGCATATTGATGATTACATGCCTGCCAAAGATAGAACAATGAAAATGACAAGAGCTCCAGAGAGGTATGGATATGCAGAGTTAATTACATATTTCTTAGTGGCTGCTAGTGAGGTGTTAGATGACGAATCGTCTAGTGTGTCCTCTGCACTAGCAATTAAGGAGAAGATTTAATGACTATACGCCATGAATGAGGATATGAAGTTACTTCCTCTGAACAATACTTGGACTTTTGATCGTGGACTTGTGGGTTCTAGTTGGTCAGTTGTAAATGATTTCGCTCGTTACAAACCGAACATATATGGAGCAACTCGATAAGATAATATGGATGCAGGAAAAGGACAGAACAAAAAAGGTCCATTGCTGCCATTCTTTTTGTTTAGATTTTTCAAACAGACTAATAAACAAAAGAAATCCAGAGGTGCCACAACTATAGACCCGAATGCTTCTTTTCTTTTTTTTTCAATGTTTTTTTTTCCTACATCAGCTAAACTATATCATTTGAACAAGTGGAGAGAAAGACAAGCAACAAATTCACACCAGAACTTCATTACCGTAATCTTGTTTGGTTTAAAAACTTTACAACTTTGAAGAACAAGACCGTACTAAGCATTTGAGTCTACACTGAAATCCTACGATAATCAATACACATGTCCCTTCAGATAATCTGATGAGGCAATTTACATCGCACAAGAAATCTATTAACAGGGCTTTGTTTCCTTAACTGTGCATGTGATGAAGCAGTACAACAACAGGCTTTGTAGTCAAAATTATTCACAAACCACAAAGCTAAATCACCCCTCCCCTTTTCCACCGCTCAATTTACAAAACAACACCACAATATACAAACACAAAAGAGCAACAAATCCTTCAAGCGGTGCCATTCGATGTGAGTTTAGACCATATGAAAGTGGAAGTTAGTCGTCGTCATCATCGGAGCTATCAGAGCTAGAGTAGTCCATTCTCCTCTCAGCAATGGCAGGGAAGAGCTTACTGTGGAGATTAGAGGATGGCTTCGGCGAATCTTGATTACGCGCGGTAGGGGAAGAAACCGAAGGAGAAGGAGAAGGAGTCTTAGGCTTAGGCTTCTTCTTGGTAGTAGTGATGGTGGGAGGCTTCGCCGGCGTCATGGTCGAGTCCTTCACTTGTTTGCAAACCTTGTCCAATATGATCAAGAAATCGCGCACGATTAGGAACAAACGCAAACCTTCATCCTTCCCGGCATTGCCGTGAAAGTAGTCGGCAGTGCTCTTAACCAGCGCCATTATCCTCTTCTCCTCCTCCACCATCCACAGCACCTCCTGCCTCGCGTTTACCATGAACCGCTCCATGCTGCCCTGGAACTCGGTCTCTTCCACGATGTTTTTCATGTCCGTGTCAAGAAAATTCTGCGTCTTCACCAACGAGTGTCCCAGCTTCGACACCCCCGAGGTCAGCGCGTCGCCGTCTATCAGCGCCGCCTTCTTCACGGCCGCGAGTTCCACACCCAGGCTCGACACCACCTGGAGGCCCACTCTGCGGTAGCGGTCCTCGGACTCCTCGCCCTCGTCGGATTCGTCGCTGGTGTGGACGCTAGAGATGCTCCGGCTGGCTCTTTCGTTGCGCGCCGCGCGGATTCCCTCGGACCTGATGATCTCCTCCACGACGAAGTGCAGGAGTGTGGTCTTGCCGTCCGTTCCCTTGACGTCGGAGAGTTTGAGGAGGGTGTCGAGCCTGAATGCTTGCGCGCCGCCGCGATAGGTTCCGTCATTCATACGGTTGCCGGTTTTCAGAACTGCTTCTAGGAGCTTCAGGAATAGCCTGCTTTTTCTCAAGTCCTCGCAAGCCACCTGCCATTGTCATGCAACAACTACGTAAGCCTTTTTGGATTTGTAACGTAACCACATGGGACAAAAATAACAAACATGTCCTTGGTCTTGGTCTTGGTCTTGGTCTCACCTCTAATGTGGCAAAGGAGTCCTTAATGCTTGAGAAATCTTCTTGAAGGTTATGCATGAACATCAGACATTCAAGGCGTTTGAAAGCGAAAGGAATCTCAACCAACACTTTGAGAAACCTCTCTGCTGGGCCCAGTTCATGCAGCTGTCCTGTGAATAGCCTTAGCTTCAGTTCCTCGTCTTGTGTAGGTGCCATCTTCAACAACGTCTGGATCAGCTCAATCGGAATCTCATTGCCTGATTCAACCAACATATTGTAAGTACTTCGTCCCAAGAAATGAAAATCTTAATCTCATGGAAACGCTACAGAATTTTAACACTTTTTGGATTCTTTTAATGCTAAAACCAAATCAAGCAAACCATAACCAGAGAACACCCTTATGAATGTGTATCCTGTTATAAGAACATGCAAATGAAAGAGCAGAGTATTTGAAATTATTGGTATGATGAACACATATATTATGTCAAATGAACAGCGTATAAAGTTAATTAGCAGAACTGAAATTTAAGTGATCAGGGGAATAAAGTAATTCATCAGGAATATCACCTGTGCAAGAGAAAAATACCAATCCGGATATGAATTAAACTAAAAAAAGTTCAATAGAAATTAATAGCCATACACATAAACCCAATAAAATCTTAATTAGAGCTAGTTAGCTAAAGTTTTATATCACTAGCAGCATTTCTTAATTGCCCTTTGATTTCAGCATTCCTAGGAGAGAAAGAGAGTCACCTTCTACAAGAGCATCGACAACTTCTTCTGTAGTGACATTAAGAGCTCGCAAAAGAATTGATAAGTTCTGTGCTTTCCTAGGATCAATAAGCTTAATATATTGCACTGAATTTTCTAAGGATGAATCTCTTCTGCGATCATTCTTGTTCTGGTTGGTGCAGCCAAATAAAGACTCCATCATTTCCTCATTAAACCTGAGAAGTTATTACAAAGATAAATCAGTGAAAGCAATCTTTCTGGTATGTATGTTCTACTTTGTTCATTCAAATTATATTTTTATGTCTGACAAAAGTTAGTGATCTTACACGAATGATCCTGAACTGATTTCATGCCACACCATTGTTTGGCCGGGCTTTGCATTAACCTTATCCCAAAAAAATGGCTTTAGTTTTGGTTTTGGAGCTTGAGTATCACCCTCATTTGGACTTCCATCTTTAGGAAGTAGTGGTCCATGATTCGCACCTCCAACTGGTTTGGGAGGAGCTGGCGGAGCATGAGCACCTTTTGGAGGCGGCGGTGTACGAGGAGCGTTAGGAGGCTGTCTCGGAGGAGGTGGTGGTGGTGGTCCAGCAGTACGGCCAGGAGGAGGAGGAGGAGGAGGAGCAAAAGAGGAGGAAGAAGAAGAAGAAGATGGAGGAGGAGGAGGGGGAGGAGGAGGAGGAGGAGGAGAAGAAGAAGGAGGAGGAGGAGGAGAAGAAGAAGAAGGAGGAGGAGGAGGAGGAGAAGAAGGAGGAGGAAGAGAAGAAGAAAGAGGAAGAGGAGAAGAAGAAGGAGGAGGTGGGGGAGGAGGAGAAGGAGGGGCAGACTCTACACTAGCAGATACTGTTAGTTTTTTTACACCTTCTGATGATGATGATGATGGTATGTCAACCATTGAGACGTTGATATCTATACCCTTCCTACTGGGCAAATTTCTAACATTAGAAGGGTTCTTTCCATCGCCAATGTCATATTCATCCCTTCTAGAATTTCCTAATTGAACAACCTTTCTTGAACCTGAAGAAAAAAAATTAACATGTAACCGTTGATTGATCCAAGTGTAATGTTTCACAATCATGTGTAACTGGATGATAACCCACACAATAAAAGAATTTAACTGACTCAAGTCTTCAAGAAATTGATTTGGCAACGTAGGAGTTTGCTCTTCACTCTCCAGGTTTCATACATTATAAAGAAAAAATAGTATATTTCACACTGTCATATCATAAACTGTCACGACTGATAAGTTTATGAACTTCAACAAAAACTACTATGGAAGACATTACTAAAATCATGTAGAAAGAAGAACAAGAACATACCGCCAGTATAATCATCCGAGGTTAATACGAGCAAAGGACTGTCGTCGCTTTCCCTTTTCTTTCTTTTGGCCTCACGATAGCAGAGGAACAAGCCTATCAATATTACAACACCTGATAAAGTAGTAGCTAAAATAATTGTTTGATTCTTTTTGTCATCACCGCTAGATTTTGAAGGAGGAGTCTTTCCTGTAGGTTTAGAATTTTTGGGAGGAGAACGAGCTACAGGGGCTGGAGGTGAAAATGACTTATCTGGAGGGAGTGGTACATTTTTTTTTTTGGGAGTTGCAGGTGGTGGTGGAGAAGTGGCTGGTTTTGGTGCACGACTTGGTGATAATGGAGAACTGGCTGGTGTTGGAGCTTCACTTGGTGATAATGGAGATCTGGCTGGTGTAGGAGAAGGACTTGGTGCCGTTTTTTTGTTTGGTGAATCAGCAAGCAAGTTTCTTCCATGGCCTCTATCCACACCCAAGGTTGATCCAGAATGCTCTGTTGACAAATATCTAGAGCTACCCTTTTCTGAAACAGGACTAGTACTAGTTCTTTTACTATCTAAAGTTTTTCTTTTTATATAAAGTGGTAGAGAACTAGTTTCTCTGTTTATGTTACTTTTAATACTCTTTATGTCACCACTCCCTTCCGGGGGATGCAAGTCAATGTTCCTGTCTACCAACTGTTTCCTGCAGTGTTTACCCTCATTTTCTACCTGTATATCAACCAAATAAGAGAATAGCACCATTCAGAGTAGTGTTGTGAAAGATTAACTAATATGCCTTCATTTAAAAAAAGAAGTAGAAGACATTAACTAATATGTCTACAGCAAGCTTTCAGTTGCCATATAATTTACTATAGTTTCACTTGAAATTTTATAGTATCTATCACTGTCATGTTTTATAAAAATTGAAGTAATAAGGCATGTTCCTTTATTCAATCAATGTGCACTCAAAAGCAGTATTTTAAACATAATCGGATCATCTTTTATGTGTTGTATTCCTGTTAAAATAAAATGGTATTCTTTAAACAAAAGCATGCATCCATAGTTTTCTTATAATTACGCAGAGAGATCCTTTTATGTGATGATACTATTTGTTAGTCTTTGAGTTCAAATGAATGGATTTCTTCATTTTGAATTCTTTCTTGAAAAATATAGATGGAAAGACTATACCTAAGCTTCACTAGTACTAACACAGTAATTGGAGTAAAGATTGGAAAAACTATATATGAAGTGATATTATAGACCCTGTGTATGAACTTTGATATACAAACAGGTAAATATACATGTAAAACCGGGTGAAGTTCTACATAACCACAACACAAAAACACCAACCAAATTAGCCAATTACTATGAATACAAACAGAAGAATATGCTAGTCAAAATCAAAACCACTATTTGGTAACCATTAAAAGGGGCCATTAAACATTTATTCAGAACAGAAAGAAGAACCATGAACAAAACAAAAAACCAGACAAGAAATTCCAAATAAGAAACAACAAAGAAGGGACAGAAATTAAAGAAAAAACGATACCTTTAATCTATGAACATAAATGAATGATGCCCCACCACCATCTCTAGAAAATCCATCTTCCTTTCCACCTTTTCCCTCTGAGCCCCCTTGGGCCAACGCACAAAGGAGAATGACATAAACAACAGCATAATTGGGTCTTGTCAATTCCATTATATTTTTCAACTTCATCAACCCGAACGCTAAATTCCCGTCTCATCTCTCATTGAACATGAGTCCTCCCAAGGTTTCTAACGAACAAAGCCAACACCTTGCCAAAAGCCTCTGTGCCTTCCAAAACAATAAATACAACAATATATCGCTCGTTCCAAACTTCGTGATCGCTCAACTTTTCCACAAACCCACGAAGCTGGGAGTTTGGAAATTCAACTGGGTATCTCGGGAATCAGGTTGGAACGAGAGACAATATAATCAGAGAGAAAGAGAAACGAAGCTGAACAATGGGTTGGTATTTGATAAGATAAATACACGAATAACGCAAGTTTGAGAAGAACCAATGAAATGAACGTTACGTACGTGAGAGCGTCGTGTTAACCCAATTCATGCAAAGGTATAACAAGGGTTGAATCACGTTGAAAATTTGACTTTTTTCTTGTTTTTGTTTTTGTCTTGTTCTTTTTCTTTTTTTTGGTTTTGGTGAAATTCTATAGAATTGCAATACCAGTACAAGAATTTGCGTGTCTGGGAATTTTGATCATTGGAAAGTTTGTTTCTTGTACTGGGTGTGGGAAGGGGCGTCAGAGGAGAGAGAAAGATGCATTGAAAGTCCTAATAGGGACGTGGGGAGAACAATGTGGGACCCTTCTTTTGCTTTCCTACTCTCCAACTATGTCTTTTTACACTCCTTTCTTTATAGCAAAAATCTTTATATGCCTCCACCACATTAATATTTTTTTATTTTATTTTATTGTCCCTCTACTCACCTTATTTATCATCCTCGGCGTTAATCCGCGCGTTTGTTTGTGATTTTGTTTAAAGTTGTTTTTAAGCAATTTTGGTTATGTTTTAATCTGATCTATTTATTTAAATATGACTAGTTTTGACTTATTTTAATAAGAAAACTCTATCCACTTTTTTTGAAAAGGGACGCTTTTAAATTATTTATTTTAAATTTAAACAATCCGATTTACGATATTGAATAAGTTTGGTTAAATTTGAAATAACTATTTCCGAAGTAAGCAATTTAAATTTCTGTAAATAATGCAGTTGTTTAAAATACACATAATTTTTTTGTTTTTAAAACAAGCTGTTTAAACAAAATGTTAAAAGTAGAAATTTATTTGTTTTTATTAAAAACACTTTTTTTTTCAAGAGTAATTGCAAACAAACAATAGAAATATGTGTTTTGGCAAAAAAAAAAAAGTGAAAACAAACTCACCTATAGCATAAAAGTGAGCATTTCATTTTTGTTTTTGTGAAAATATTTATGCTCATCTATGATTTTTGTAGAGACTTAATATATGCTATATAAGAAAAAAGAAGAAGAGCGAAACAGGTTGATTTTTGCATATAACTTTATATATATATA
>Ga0099822_1006579_pt1 | contig 15115 bp, 5 predicted proteins | sample CowpeawhiteBW_FD_76839 | JGI IMG/M metagenome (GOLD analysis project Ga0099822, IMG submission 76839) | Root nodule microbial communities of legume samples collected from California USA - Cow pea white BW | ecosystem: Host-associated > Plants > Roots > Nodule | place: USA: California | collected...
AAAATATATAAAAAAAAAAAAAAAAAAAAAAAAAAAAAATATATATATATATATATATATATATATATATATATATATATATATGTTGGTAATAATTGATAACTAATTATTACTTTAAGAAAATTTCAAAGAATACAGAGCTAAGTCTATTTGACTAAAATTTGAATGCATGAGAAAAGGATACCCCACATGGTGATTAAGAAATGAAAAACATGCAAAGAGGAAATCAAACTGAAGTCTCACATGATTAAAAATCCCAATTAATACTGATTTTCCTTCAAACCAGATCCTATAAATATATCCCTTCATGCTCTTCATCTTCATCTAAATCCTTATTATTATTACTACCTCTTCTTAGTTTATATATATTCATCCAACATGGCAGAAGATGCATCAAGCACTGATCCTGTTATCCCAACCCACACAAAAGCTTGGTACTACTCTGAACATGGTAGCCCAGATGTTCTGAAATTGGATCATAATTGGCCATTACCACAACTCAAAGATGATCAAGTCCTCATCAAGGTGCTTGCAGCATCCCTTAATCCCATTGATTACAAGAGGATGAACGGCTTGTACAAGGATTATGACCCTCATTTACCTGTAAGTCATCATTTAACATTCAATCTTATGCATACACATTCAATCTCTTACAGTTTCTTCATGATTAATTGTTTGGGATACTAAACAATATAACTTTGTTTTTAATTGTGTGGCTATTGAGAAGACTGTTCCTGGGTTTGATGTTGCTGGTGTGGTGGTGAGTGTGGGAAGAGAAGTGCATAAACTGAAGGTTGGTGATGAAGTGTATGGTGATATCAACGAGGAAGGAGTAACAAACCTAAAGGCTCTTGGAACTTTGTCTGAGTATACCATTGCCGAAGAGAGGCTATTAGCTCTGAAGCCACCAAATCTAAGCTTCATTGAAGCTGCTGCCATTCCTGCAGCACTAGAAACTGCTTATGAAGGCCTTGAACGTGCTGAGTTTTCTGCTGGAAAATCTATTCTTGTTGTTGGAGGAGCTGGTGGAGTTGGTCACTTTGTTATTCAGGTATGTATCTATATGTTAAATCAAATATATAAATAGTAAGTCTTCTCATGGTTAAAAATGTGTATTAAGTTCAACTCCAAAAAACCGGTTTGTAAGGTGAAGCTTGTACCTCACTTAATTATCTTATTTCTAGTCAATGTGTGACTTTCAATATGCATACACCAATAATAAAGAAGCTTCGTGACCAACTATAATGAACAAGATTGGGAAAAGAATCTTGATTACGTTCTATCACTAATACATAAATGGCTTGTTACGTCTACCTATTTATGGCTGTCCGGTTTTATCAAGTTAAGTTAGGTTTAAAATCTACTTTTAACATAGTATCAGAGTCAAGAATTAAAACTATTTTAGTGAAAATTATTGTTTGTAAGTCTATTCTTCCACTCGTTATCAGACTGCTATCAAATTATTCATTAATATTTAGTTTTACATTCAAAATATACATATCGCAACATGAAAAGGTTTTATAAGATTGAATTGAGCTTAAAATTGATTTCTGTGCTAGTTAATTTTGAAAAGTCTGAATGTACTTGTCTTTGGTTAACATTATAGAGATCACATAACATATCTTTTCAATGTAAATATTTTGTTGTAGCTTGCGAAGCATCTTTATGGTGCATCAAAGATAGCAGCAACTTCTAGCACTGGAAAATTGGAACTTCTAAGAAAGTTGGGAGCTGATTGGGCAATAGATTACACAAAGGAGAACATCGAAGACTTAACAGAAAAGTTTGATGTAGTGTACGACACAATAGGTCAGTTCTTTAAACCAGAAATTATTTGACACTATTGTGTTGTGAATGAAAGCATTGTTTGATGATGAAAAGATGAAACACAGGAGAACCTGATAGAGCTCTGAAGGCAGTGAAGGAAGGTGGGAAAGCTGTGACAATAATACCTCCTGGACTTCCACCAGCCATTTTCTTTGTGTTAACTTCTAAAGGCTCCATTTTGGACAAGTTAAGACCTTACTTTGAGAATGGTCAAGTGAAGCCATTACTTGATCCAAAGACTCCAGTGCCATTTTCTCACCTTGCTGAAGCCTATTCCTACTTACAAACTTCAAGAGCCATTGGAAAACTGGTTGTTTATCCCATACCCAATTGATATAAATGTATTGTGTTTATGCACTCCTTATAGTTAAGGTTTGTGTCTGTCTTTTACCATGTTTCATGTAATTTGCTCCATTTGTGTATTAATCGAGTTAAAATCTTATATGAATAATATATGCATCACCTTCTGTTAGTTGGACTTCTCTAAATACATAACTCTATAATTAAGAAATATTAAAACTTTTCACCTTTGAAATGTTTCATTATCTTCTGCTCATTTTCTAAATGTCACTTAAGCCATTCTTCAAAAAACCGGTTTGTAAAGTAAGGATTGCACCCAATTATATATCGTGAATTGGTCTTATCTCTAGTCGATGTGGGACTTCCAACACACCCCCTCACGCGGGTGAAACCAAATGTCCAAGAAAGCTCGCTAGGATAGCCTCTAACTTGGCTGTGATACCATGTTAGGCACTTTAAACCTAACTCAACCCCACAAAACTTGCTTGTAAGGTGAGGATTGCATCCACTTATATATTGTAATTTGGTTTTATCTCTAGTCGACGTAAGACTTCGAACAAACCCGTCCAAATGCGTCTTATGAAACAAATTACTGTCCCACTTAAGTAAGCCTAAACTCACATCAAACGAGGTCAAAATACTTTTACTTACTTTTAAATATCACTTTTTCACTCAAAAAAATCGCTGCCTATAATATCATGTTCCTATAACAAATCACGTATTAAATAATGTGGAGGCTAATATCACTATTATCATATTAAAAAAATGGGTAGGTAATTGATGGGCACTAAACAATTAAGATACCTTTTTGTCCGGCTGCTATATATTTTAAATTAACTAAAATATGATCATCCAACATAAAGCTTTTCATATATATGTTATTCAATTACTAAGTGCTAAAAATGAATGCTTGTTCATTGAAAAAAGTATAGAGTTTTATTCTTTCTTCTTTTTTTCCAAACGAAAAATATCATCCTTGTCCTGCACTAATTTTTAAGTAGAGAGCTACCCAAATACGAAACTAGTTTAAAGAAAATCACAAAAATTTCAAATACAAGAATACAAATTCTCTAACCAGAATATGCATGAATATTCTATATATGATATGAGATTCTAATTTTCCATCAAATTAGGACCTATAAATTTTGCCTCTGTGCTCTTCATCTTCATAACTCCTTATTCTCTTAATCTCTCCCTAATCTCTTGCTAATCACTACAAACAAAGATCTATCATGGCAGAAGCTGAATCAAGCACTGATTCTACTATTCCAACCCACACAAAAGCTTGGTACTACTCTGAACATGGTAGACCTTCTGATGTTCTAAAGTTTGATCCTAATTGGCCCTTACCACAACTCAAACATGATCAAGTTCTCATCAAGGTCATAGCAGTATCCCTTAATCCAGTTGATTACAAGAGGATGCATGGGGAGTTCAAGGATACTGACCCTTATCTACCTGTATGTACACACACCTCCACTTTTTCTTTTCTGATATTTCATTTCATTCCTCCTTATAAAACATTCTAAAACTTTCAATGTCTAAAACTTTGTTAATGGTGTGAGAAGATTGTGCCTGGTTTTGATGTTGCTGGCACAGTGGTGAAAGTGGGAGGAGAAGTAAGGAAATTTAAGGTTGGAGATGAAGTATATGGTGACATCAACGAGGAAGGGTTGTCGAATCTCAAGATTCTTGGCACTTTGTCAGAGTATACTGTTGCAGAAGAGAAACTATTGGCTCATAAACCTTCCAATCTAAGCTTCATTGAAGCTGCTAGCATTCCTTTGGCACTTGAGACTGCTCTTGAAGGTTTTGAGCATGCCCAGTTTTCTGCTGGCAAATCTGTTCTTGTTTTGGGAGGAGCTGGTGGAGTTGGAAGCTATGCCATTCAGGTACATCTTAACATATATTTTTGCTGCCAAAAAATCACATCCAAATTTTGTTTAAAAGGATTTTAGAATAAATATATTTTTACTCTCTAAATTCATAAGAAAATTTGGAATTTATTTTTGTCTCAACTTTTGATTCAGATCGGATCTCAAACTTAAAAAATAATATATATATATATATATATATATATATATATATATATATATATAATCTTCTAACTCAATATTTTTTTACATGTGAAATGATTTTTTTTATTGACATTTGAATTAAATCTTATTTGATACATTCTAATTCAAATGTCAAACTAAAATCTTCTTTAATATGTAAAAAAAGTTAGTATTATTGAATTAAAATGATTAATATTCATTTAATTACTAAGTTTAGGAATTAAAATAAATCAAAATTTAGAACAATAACAAATTTAACCCTTATTTTTACGTTTATATCTCAAACTTTGATACAGATTGATCAAACTTTAAACATGAATAGATATAATTTTTCTAATCTAATTGCGTAAACCTTGTTTTGAGATGCGAAATAATATTTCTAGTTAGTATTTGAGTTGTTTACATTATTTGACACGTTTTATAACTGAAATGTCAGATTAAAACCCCTTAACACGTAAAAAAAGTTAATATCATTGGACTAAAATAACTAACATTTATTCAATTTTTAAGATTAGAAATCAAAATATATCAAAATTTAAAATGATAACAAATTTCAATTTCATATCTAAATTTAAAGATTAAAAATATATTTAACTCTTATTTTTTCATTATTGTGATATTAATGTAAAATATCTATTACTTTATGATATGATTAATCTGTGTCCAAAAACTTATCTGATCATCTTTTCTAAGATGGTGAATTGCTATGTGTTTGTTTTGGTTTTGCAGCTTGCCAAACATGTTTATAAGGCATCTAAGATAGCAGCAACTGCAAGCACAGGCAAACTTGAACTTCTGAGGGAGATAGGAGTTGATTTTGCTATTGACTACACAAAGTACAACTTTGAAGATCTTCCAGAAAAATATGATCTGGTGTATGATGCAGTAGGTGAGACTTTTGAACCAATGAATGTTATCTTTATTGGTTCTCATGAACCCTAATTGCTTACCAAAAACTAAAAACTTGTGTATATATTACAGGGCAAACTGATAGAGCCTTTAAGGCCATTAAAGAAGGTGGAAAAGTTGTGACAATAGTGCCACCTGGATATCCACAAGCAATCTTTTTTGCACTAACTTCAAAAGGATCAAACTTAGAGAAACTGAGACCTTACTTTGAGAGTGGTCAAGTGAAGCCTATACTTGATCCCAAGACTCCATTGCCTTTTTCTCAGCTTATTGAAGCCATTTCCTATTTAGAAACTTCAAGAGCCACAGGAAAAGTGGTTATTTATCCCATTCCATGACCATAACTTATCACAAACTCATGATGTTGTTATGGTTAATGTTAATGGTGATGAACTTTTGAAAGTGTGTACTGAGTTAGCTATGTTTATGTATACAAAGTAATAACCTTGCTATTATTGATAATGGTTGTGTTTGAAGGGAAGACCTTGTTGATTAGATGAGGTCAAACCAACTTCAATGATTGATCTCAAAAATAAATATATTGGTTAAATTTTTTTAAAAAACTAAAATCAATCGTAAGATATTAATTTTGAATTAATATATTATGTTTTATTTTCTGAAAAAGAAAGTATTAAATTTTTATTTTGCCTTTAATTGAACCATCGCAATGTTTTGGCAAATCACTCCATGTCTTGGGCCTACTGTAAACTAGGCCCAATTAAATATACCAAACATATACAGAAAAACAAAAATATGTTGAAGGTTTTCGGCCTAAGACATTGAAATGGGCTAGTTGGGCCTTAAGGCAAAAAATGGTAAGTCGATTTATTGCATTGCATAATAATAATAATAATAATTAATAACACTCTTTATTAAGAACTAAATAAATAATAATTTTAAGAACATAGAATTTTAAAAACTAATTTCTCTATTTCTTCCTTCTATTTTGACAATTATTTTTTGTATACTCGGACTCTCTACACAGATATTTGGATCAATTATGCATGATTTGAATCTCATTCTTTAAACTGCAGATTAAAATAGTAAAATGACCTAATAAATTGGTTGTCATTTCTATGTAGTTGAAGAAATCCAATTTATTTTATTATTATGACAGGTCTTGAAGTTTGACTGACAACGATATTGGTGAAGGTATATATATATATATATATTACAATTTTGGATGATTTTATCCCTCAAGAATTTTTAAGAAACTCCCTTTATATGACAACTAGCGTAAAAACAGATTCTATCGTATCTGTGTGTACGCATTTTTTAATATGCGTGATATTATATTAGTAGATAATGATATTGTAATGTTATTAAGTTAATATATAAAATAAAATTATATTTATTAAAAATTAAAATTAAAGTGAAATTAATAAGAAAAGATGAGAAAATAACCGTTGATAAATAAATAAAAAAGTACATATAGACCGTTTTATAAAAGACTTGTAAAAGTAATGGTCAATTTTCAAAAATTTAATAAAAATTTTATCTTAAAAGGTAAAATTAGTATTTTGAAATGTGGACACAAAAGAGAGAATCTCTTTATATATTATTATAGATATAAATAGTTGTATTTGTGAAGAATTTTGTATACAACTAAATTTTGATAAACCGCAAGTGATATATAAAATTATTATCACAACAAACTCTACCTCGTAATATTTAATGCAACACATATTAATACAAATAATCTCTAACTTATATACTTTGTTTTTTGTAAAGATTTTTTCATTGCTAAGTTTCTCTCACAAAATTGAGTAGGTATAATAGAGGCCGTAGTATAGTGTTGTTTGGTATAGTGGTTATGCAGGAAGCATCCCATTAAAGAGAGGGAAAAAATTTAGGTTAAAAAATGAAGAAGAAAATGAAAGATTGTTTGTTGGTATATCATTTTTAAGATTCCCTGTCATGGAAATGGTGGATCCTACGTCTACTTCCCTATCAAAAATTATACATCACCAGAAACAATAACCTCTTTGCTTCTTCATACCCTTGTTTATTTCTTTAAGATCACAACTCATTCAAAAAAGAATAAAAAAAATACCGTTATCATATAAAAAAATAAATAAAAGTACCAGAAGATTCCTTTCATGTCTGGTGGTGTTTTCTTTGTCTTTATTTAACTTCATTTAAATTAACATTCATGTCTGTGCCCTAACCCTAATGGGGGCCACTTAAAGTTCTTTGTGAATTAGTTGCTAATTCACCTGTGATCTTTCTTTTCCACTAATTAATAGTCCTAACCAATATAAAAATAATGAGTAAAATGTATTTAGTACTACTAAAAAAATTTATATTTTCTGGTCAATTTTGTTTTGAAATTTGTTTTAGGAAATATTTATAAATTTTGTTATGAAAAAAGAGTTGCAGAAAATTTTTACCAATTTTTTTGTATAAAACACTTTTTGTAACAAATTTTGTAGAAAATACTTGTAAATTTTATAATTTTGTAGAAAATAATTATTCATGAAGAAATTATCTGCCAATTAAAATTTTTAGAAAAATAATAGAAAAAATTTTTTTCTTGCAAATTTTTTTAACAAATTTGTAAGAAAATTCCCATGTAATATGAGAATTTTTAGTAGAGTAAGTTTCTCAAGGTAAATTTGATTTCAAGTTGTATATTGTTTAGTTTCATGGTCACTGTTGTTTTAAATTTTTAAAAAAAACAAGATGCTGTTTTCAATTTCTTTAAAATATTGATTATTTTATGTTTAATTTGTTCCTGGATAATGATTGACAAAGATAAAGTATGTGAAGTGAGAAGATAAAAAATGTCTGATAATGAAACTGATTTGGACAGATATTGTATTATTGATGATTTTGGGAACATCTTATAGTGTATTTGATTGGCAATGTCGTAATTAGAGATTTAATATTTAGATATATCTTCTTCTAAATAATATTTGTTGAAAATATTAGTCACTCAAATGAATATTTGATTTTTATTAGATTAAAAAAAACTTAGTTGAGAGATATGTATAACATTTAAAAAAATAAAAGCAAAAATATATGTATCCTTTTATTTATTTTATTTTTTATAACAGGTGAGATTTGGCCCTCTTTATTTATTTTAAGATAAATGTTAGTGTGAGAGGCTATACTAATTCAGTGATTGTAAAAAACAATAATAAGATGCTTAAAATAATCCTTTTGAAAAATAAAAACTGTTTGAATTAAATATCAAAGGAGATATAAAACAAACTTTACTAAAATATTATTTTAAAAATTTGTTTCAGGATCACAAGGTTTGGTGTTTCCCCAATTTTGTCTTGATTTGGTTCCTTTGACTTTGCATGGATTCACTTCCTTATAAACTAATTATATAAATATGATGAAATAAAGAAAAATTATAAATGGCTTTCTATAATTGAGAGACAAGGTTGTTATGTGTTGGGTTTGGAAAATATTTTTTCTTTCTTTTTTATAATATGGTTTGGAGTATTATGGAATGTAATGTATATATATATAGTCAATTAGGTTATAATTAGGTGGTTTGGCCATTCATACAATTGGAGATGAACTCCTATTTTAGTGTATATGATTTGAACCAATGATTTCAATTATTAAAGTGAATTTTGTGCAAAGTTTTTAGAGAAGATCCTTCAATCTTTCTAAGTTATTTTTATTTCTTAGTTAGGAGAAATTTTTTCTTAGCCATAATGGTGTAGCACTCATCATTTTTGGAACACTCAAATTGTTATTAAATACAAAGGTAACATACTTTTGTTTATTTAATGTGTTAAGTAATATATAGTTAAAATAAAGTTTGGTTATTTATTTTTACTAAAACCAACAATAAACTAACATGAAATTAATAATATGTTTTTTTATATTTTCACTAAACATAATAAACAATAATATATTTTATTTTTAGTTAAAGCATCCCTTGAAATCATGAAAATATTGCAGTCTTAAAACTATATAAAAAACAAAAGAAAAGATAAATAGTTTGTTTGCTATAATAAATAATAATATATTTTATTTTTAGCATAGTAAGAAAAATTAACAATTTTAATTTAGCTAGTTGGAAAGGTGTTAATGGATGAATAAGATGATAACATTTGTGTGGTTTTTAATAATTGTAATGTATCTATATACCGAAGAGATTTTCTTTTTCGATGTTTACTTTTGTTTTTTTAATTTTATCTTTTGAACAACTTTTTTTAAATTGGATTTTTTTTAAATTTACAAAATTATCTACAAAAAAAATAAAAAATATTTACAATAAAATTATAAAAAATATTTATATTTAATTGTATAATAAAATAATAATAATTTTATTATTTTTACTTATTAATAAAGAAAAGGAACACACATGTCTTTCAACTGGTATTTATTAAAGAAAATTAATTTAGAAAACCATTAATAATTTTAAACAAAAACAAAAGATAGAAGGATGAAAATTTTTATTCAAAGTTAATAGCATAAATGTTAATTTTCCTTCTAATTTAAACATATGTTAAATAAAGATTAAATGTGTTCAATGAAGTTTAAATAAAATTAACAAAATTTATATTAAGATTATTTTTTCTTATTATACTTAAAATGAAATACGTAAGTAACAATTATTTACCTAAAATTTTTTAACATAGATATTTAATAAGTTGAGAAAAAATAATATAAGGAAAAATTCAATAAAGATATTTAAAATCTTAAATAAAAGATAAATATGTTGTTATATATATAAATAAATAAATATATATATATATATATATATATATATATATATATATAATACAAAAGAGACAATAAATTTTAATAATATAGAGCTGAATATATTTTGCAAAGACATCAACTCTCCATGATAATATTATGTTTATGGATTTTTTACCTGAATGACATGATCCGTTATCTTAGTTAGTCTTTGATTAATTAATATTGTTCTTGAACATACGTGATACAAATATTATTAAAATAATATTATCTAAAACTCATTGATTTCGGTATGATTTTATCGTTCTTAAAGAGTGTCTTGATGGGTGAAAAGATAATTGTGTATATAAATTATCGATAATTTTTCATTTTAACTCTTAAACTATTTCAAATTTTAACTTTGATGATTTAGTTACAATTTTGTTAAAATTTTGACGAGAGAAGATAACAAAATGTATATAATCAGTTTTTACTTTATCTCCTAAATGATATCAAATATTAGAAATGTGAGAACTTAGAGAAAAAGGTATACGAGGATTGGTGGTTTAAAAAGAGAACATTCTAATATTAATAAAAAATTTAAACTATAAATAAATTTCTAATAACTTAAGTTGATTTTTGTAAAATCACTATTTCTCTAGAACCCTTTTTGCTTTACTTTCTCTCTACACTCTCTCTTAGGTTTGTGACTCCAATCTTCATCTTCTTGAAGATTAAGAACATTAGGATTATTATAGCGAGAAGCTCTACACAACCATTAGATCAAAGAGTTGAATAAAGTAAGTTTTCTTTTTGCTCTCTTTGAGGTAGTTTAGATCTTTGGGTTGCATTTCAGCTATAGGGCTATGCATGTGGCTCAAATGTGTTTCTCTTGGTGAATCTTTATTCTATGATCTTGATGATATGCTTATTTCTCTAATTGGGATTTGTATTGGTTAGTTAGGTGATCTTGTGTTGTATAGATCTCTAAAGAGCATCTTTGAGGAAAAAATGGTTGTTTAACCAAGGTAAGGAAAGTTAATTCTAATTTATTGTGCTTTGAATTGTGTTTTGATTGGTTGGTACACTGTTAATTTGATTTAAATCGTTGGATATTGTTTGGACTAATTTGAATTGATATGAGTAAAGTATCTAATAGGAAATCTGTGATATATGTAAAAAGGAATGTTGAGATGAAAATCTTGGATTTAATTTGCTTAATTGTTATCTATGGTTGATAATAGTTGATTTGAATGCAATAGGTGTGTTGATAATGAGAATGAATCATTAATTGAATTATATGGTTGTTTGGTACTGTCTGCAAAGCATATTTGTTGGTGTGCGTTATGAAGACTCGCTGAGCAAGTGCCAAAATTGGGTTTGGAAAATAGTCATGGGAGGCTTGCTCAATGGACAAGCAAACTCTTGCTAAGCAAAATCCAAATTCAAGTTTGGCAGAGATTCAAGGGAGAAGGCCTCACTGGGTGAGTCTACTTGCACTAGACGAATAAATCTATATTTTGTTATAGTGCTTAGCTTGTTGTGTATAACATTTAGTTACTAAGTGAGTGTCCTTCCAGAGGAACTTGTTAAGAGAGTAATTGGCCACACTAAGCAGGTCTGTTAGTTCTTATTGATGAATTTTAAACTTGGATTGATAGAAACTTGCTGAGAAATTGTGTTAGGGAATGGTAATGTTGTTATGAGTATGAAAGTGAAGGAATGGAATGGAAAGATGGAAAGTATTGAATTGTATGTTTGTATGCTTATAAAAGTGAAATGTAAATCCTTGTTAATTTAGTATTATATGCAATGACTAGGGATACATGTTGGTCAGAAGTCATCTTGAACTCTACTAGACTTTCAAACTCATATAGAGTAATGTAATCTAGGTGGTGAGAGTTGAAGGATGTACTTATGGCGAGATTAAGGGTATGATTTTTCTTTTGGCAAAGCCATAGGTTAACTTACCATGTCAAGAGAAATTTGATCGGTTGGTAAGGCAAGTGAAACCAAGGCCTTTGCTATAATCCACTAAGATGTTTTATGTCAAGTGTAAGGTTTCTTTTGTCCAAGTCAATGCATAAATCGAAATATTGAGTCTAGAATAATATATCATGTATCTGGCTTATTTTTCTAGAGAATGTGTGTTTTTGGTTGCAAGTAATAAGAATTGTTTATTATATAAATGTAAAATATATGTATATTTAAAATTATTATTAGCTTATCCTTTTTCTTGTTGGGGTTATTGTCATGTCTCTTTTACAATAACCCTTATGATGGCGTGAGCAGAAATGTTTGCAGGTGAGATGAAAAGACCATATGAGTGTTGTTCAAGTTGGAGGTTTAATGAGTTTTTGGAGTTTTATTTCTAATGTACATAAACCTTTTATATTTGTTAAGTCATATCTTTTTAAGTTGATATTAAGGTTATGTATGGATTAACTCCATTTTTACCAACTTTAATAACTGCACATTTTAATGAATTGTTTATGTATGTTTTATTTATCTACTTGGAACTCGTGAAATAGAATGTCTCTAATTTTAGAGTTCTTACAAGACACACACATACATTTATGATTGGGATGGCAATGCAAGCATGTGGTCCTGTTTTGGCCCATCTTGCATTTGGCCCGCAAAAAAAATGAACTTGGTTGGCCCTCCTTGCATAAAAAGTGCAGGCTAATTTCTTTGACCCACCTATATAATGTTTGGCCCGCAAGTTTGCGAGCCGACTTGCAACCCGCATGAGAAATTATTTATTTTGTATTTTTTTCACCAAGGTGTAAGATTTTAATAACCTCATTCTTATTTAATTAAATTAGTAGAAACAAAAAATTCTATAAGCTTATTTCTTAAAAAAAAGTAATATTCAAATTGTATAGTTCCTAATTTTTAAGTACAAGTATGTTGAAAATAGAAATGATTTATATCTAGATTAGAACAAGGAAAGAAACGCGAACAATAGAGTTGCTTTTGAATGAACTAGAGAAAAAACTATAATGAGCAACTTGCTTATAAGAAACACACACGATGTATTGTATTTTGTTGTTGCCAGATATTTAAGTCAATGTGAACTGTGTGGGATGACCCGTCTGTTAACTCACATGGATCCCAGGTTAAGTAAGACATGTCTAAGCGAGGCAACGGGCTAAAATACTCATCTTGCTTCGCACTTTTTATTATAAGTTAGTCCGTACCACATTATCATCCTTAATTTATACTTGACACAATTAAAATATGGTAAATTAAAATAGTATGTTTATAAATGATTAGAACAAAAGTTTAGTTCAATTTTTTTTTTTACTTTTACAATTCTGTTTCAAAACACAAATTATGACAATAATAATTTTCATCTTAAAAAAACGTTAAATTCGAAGTGAATCATCCAGTTGTCTCTTAATGTATGTAGGTTCATAAAACTTTTTCCCTTTACACTTCATAAACAAAATCTTACGTTTGTAAACTTTAATGTCATTGAACATTTTTAAATGAAAGAAACACAAACTATTAAAAAAAAACATGTTCAAAACACGTTATCTACCTGTCAACACAAAATCCACAACTCTTGACTTGTTTCATCCTTTTCAACAATTCTCAACTAAAATTTAAATATTCATATTCTTTTCTCATTTTTCTTATTTGCATGTATAGAGAATCGTATTAAATACTTATAAATGTTTAGTTTAGTACGAACACAGCGGGGTCCGGCAATTAAAAATAATATTTAAGTTGGAATCTCCTAAATAAAAAAAATGTCATTAAAAAATTATTTATGCGATAGGTTATATATTGTTTGATAAACGTTTTTTAAAGTGAAATCGAATACATGTAAACTCTTGGTAATTTAATTTACAATTTTAAGGACCAAAAATAAAGATTTATTTAATTATATCACTATCAATAAATTTTGAGTTTAAATGTTTTTACACCCTTAATCAAGACTAAAATATAAAATAAGATATTAATAGTCATGTATTTCAATTTTAAAAATTTTACACTATCAATTAATACAAGTCATTTTATACTATTTATAAGATCATTATCATGAAAATTAAATTCTATGACCATTTTCTAGTGATAATTTAAAACTTCATAATATCAATGTATTATTTATTTTCATTATAAAAATTAGCAAATTCACAATGCATAACAACCTATAATTTTATATTTTATATTAAATATATATACTTAAATCCTAACTATGCAATACATTAAATATTCACATAAAAAGTGATTGAAAAAAGAGGGTCTCCACTAAACAAATAGGTCTTCATATAAAAAGTCATCAATCACTAAATACTTCAAAACATGTGTCCACTGTTTCATAACCTTTAAGAAAAGTTGTTAATTTGATTTGACATTAACTTTGCCATTAATTTATAGTATTTTTACAAAATTATTCTTAACATTTTTAATATTGTTTATAGTTTTTTTCACTTAATTGAATCTCGCCAAATTAACTAGTTATTGGAGTAAAGAATAATGATTATAGGTATCTATTCATCTTCATATTTCAATAACTTTCATGATGTACTATATTTTCCTTAAAAACTAATTTATGAATATTATTTTATGAAAATAGATAAAAACAAATTAAATTCTAATAACAATGCAATCTTGTTGTGTTCAAAGTGGATGAAATACAAAAAGAAAAAGACATATTCATCAGGGAATATGTAACTTTTGGGAAGTAGGCCCGTGGGCCCGGGCCCGGCCCACGTTGGCGGCTTGGTATGAGGGGTCCATCACTGCTGCTTACCAGTTACCAGCTGGAAATGTGGTCCACGTGGACGCTCACATTCCTCCAAAACCAACCAATCATTGCTTTAACTTTCGACACGTGTCACTTTCCTCTCCAACTTTCACCCTCACACGAAACCGCCCAGTGACTTTACTATTCCCCGTTGTCCCTGGTCTTTTCGCTTCCAAAAGCCGTTAATACCGCCACCTATGCTTCTTACGTTTCAACTGCAACTCCAATACATAAATAAATAAATTAATTAATAATATATATAACCCATAAATAAATAAATAAGTTATAATTCTTGTGTCTTTTTCATTTTTGAATGATGACGAAATACGGATAGTAAATCTCCATAAGAAAATATCTACTAAATTTTAAACAGAAAATCCATGTCTTAAAAGTCAACCAAACAATCTTTTTCTTAAAATAAAAAGAAAGTTCTAAAATTTTCAATAAATTTGACTCTATAATAATTTATTAAAGGTCCATGCAAAATAATTTAAGCTACTTTCAAGAAATAATTTCTGTTATTTAAAATGTAATATATATATATATATATATATATATATATATATATATATATATATATATATATATAAAATATAGAATAATATATAACAAAAAAAAAGAA
>Ga0099822_1006583_pt1 | contig 15109 bp, 4 predicted proteins | sample CowpeawhiteBW_FD_76839 | JGI IMG/M metagenome (GOLD analysis project Ga0099822, IMG submission 76839) | Root nodule microbial communities of legume samples collected from California USA - Cow pea white BW | ecosystem: Host-associated > Plants > Roots > Nodule | place: USA: California | collected...
ATATATATATATAAATATATATATATATATATATATCCACAATATCAGTAAAAGAAAAAATTACATTATCAATAAATATACGAGAGAAATTATTTGATAGTCAATCAACAGATTTCCATGCTCTGTACCAAGAGAGAAAACACTCAACTAAGATCTACCTGCCAAATATATCACGTTCCGATCCATCATGATTGATTTCTTAATCTCAACCCAACTTTGCTTCCACAAATCAAGAACTACACAGTAAAAAGGGAGAAATATTGAGTGTTGTACATTTCAAAAACTCAACAGCAATTCGTACAAGATGAGATAAATACTTATCGGGGAAGAAAATATGGAAAAATGAAATAAGTTTGTATAAAAGATAAAATTATGTTTATCTCTAAGTCAATGCATACAAGTTTTCTCATATCAATTTCTCCCTAAACAGTTTTTTTAACTTTACAAATCAATTTTAATTTATGAAGAATTTTTTTTTCTTCTCCTTATTAGCGTTCATGGAAAAGTTTACTTAAAATTTGGTACCAAAATCACAATATTTTTAAATCTAGTTTTAAAGGACAATTAGTTTAGCACCTTGTACGCATAATGTACAAAACCGATGTAAGCGGAAGTTTAGAATCAAGAATTAAACCAAAAAAAGTAAAGAAAAGGGTAAGTTTGGGTTAAATGATTACCAGCTGCAGCTATAACCGCACTTCTCCATAGTTTAATCATCTGGAAGCCCAGTAGACAATTTATGTCATGAGCCTGCCTCATCACCTTCGGCAATGCAGAAAAATTCTGTTTGTCTAATTCTGACTTTGCTTTACCATGGTCAATATGTCCAATAATTTCAAATCCCAAATGTTCTGTTGTACAGATCCCTAGAATTAGGTATCCGATATTTTGGTTCATCGTATCCTCTATAAAACTTGTTAAATCCAAGTCTTTCATTTCTTAAAAGCTCGGCCACACCCAAACTATTTCCGGTCTGCACTTCGTTCCATCCATCCAATTGACCATTTGACAAGACTGCATTTCTAGACTGCTGAAGAGACAACTGAGGAAATGGAGCCAGATTACTGACTTGTGATTGATTTAACCTAGAAGAGATGCCATAGGAATCACCAAACTGAGAAAAGGAATTCCCAATATCAGAAAATCGAAGGTTTTGCTGTGGTGATAGAGATCTTTGCATCAATAATTGAACTCTAGCCTCATTTTCCAAATAATTTAACTGTTCGGGGTAATTGGACCGCATGTCCAGCAATGGGCTATTTCGTGCACCTTGAATTCTCCCTTTACCAACTGCCAAAATAGCAGGATCCATAAATTCAATGTCTCCTGGACCACCGATATTTCCATTTGAGGGTGTTTGATATGAATTTCGCAGTAAGAAAGAAGGGTCACGCAACGAATTCCCTGTCAAAGTGATAACAATGATATTAAACCAAAATATCTAGAAAGACATGAAAAAGTAGAACAAAACAAGAACTAACCAGAAACAGAGTCAAAAGCGTGCCCCGTTCTCTCAAGAGAAGAGAAACCAGGAGGTGGTGCCCTGTTTGGTACAGAAAATCCTGGTGGTACAGAAATTTGTGCTCTTGAAACAGCTGAAAAATATGATAAAGAAATGTCGTTACATATCTATACAAAAAAATAAGATACTAAAAGCAGTCACTGCACTTTAAACTTGGTTACATAACTCGATCAAAATTAGCAAACAAAAATCAACTATACCTGAACAGTTGACCTGTCAGGAAGGTTTCGGATGATATAAGTATACTTAAGCAACGGCAATACAAGTGTACATTATAATAAATCGTTCATTTACCAACCCTAATGAAAACTCAATTCTTTTAATGTACACAAATATAATATTGAAATTTTTTGTGCTGAATGCTTCTAGGTAGTTCTGGCAAATCCTATCAAAAGTAAGATGTTTTTCGAAATAAACAGTTTACTCAACAAGAATCTACAAACAATAATGGCACAATAAAAGGTATGGCAATGACCGAACAGCAAAAGAACTAATGATAAGAAGTGTTGCTATAAAACCTAGGGTATCCGATTTAAGTAAGCTATAAATACCCACCAGAAAGCTTATTGTTTGAAGGAAAAAATTGACCACTGCCAAGATTTCCAGATTCTTCGAGGTTATTGGAGGGGAAGCCATTTGTGATACCTAGCTTGTCCAAAGAAAAGTCTCTTTCCACGAAATCATGTAGTGAGCCCTTGCTTGGATATTGTTGAATGGCACCAGAAGATGCATGTACATTGGCTTGGATTTTGGATTCCTCCTGTCTTGCAAAAGAAAATCTGGACTGATTGTTACTTTGAATTTTCCAAGAACTACATTTTTTTAGTGAGCCATTCTGCTTGTCCGTTTTGTCACCCAACAACTTGGCCAAACTTTGAGGTGATGTTACCGAGTCACCCCAGGCGTCAAACTCCATGGACAAAATATTTGAAATTATACTATTCTCACCCTTGTCCATGACAGCATCACTTCCGATACTAACCGTTTCACTGAATAAACTTCCAATATGTTGTTCATTCCTTTCATCTTGGAGGAAACCATAAGAACTAGAGCTCATTGATTTCTCAGAATATCCGTTGCATAATATGTTATTTGCATGTAATAGTGAGTCATCCCCAACTTCATAATTGGCATCTAAAGAACCAGCATTTACAACATTGCATGATTCACCATGCTGCAGGAGATGTGGATGAGAATGATTTGGGACATGACGAAAACTGGTTGATTTTGGCAAATATGAAGAAACAACTTCTGGATCCTTAAGTCTTTGATTATCAAAAGTTGTTACGTCATCTTCCACTTCAGTATTAACTGATAGTACTTGAGATTGAGAAACCACTGACAAATCACATAATTCCTTTACATTACAAACCTCATTATCTATTGCAGCAGCTTTAGTGTCTGCATTTGTAATCATGACATCTCTATGTTTGTCAGAATTATACTGTGATTCATGAGATTCAATTGGTTTAGCCGACATGTTATCACATGAGCTGATAGGTTTGGGTTGACTGTAGTTATCATTTGCGGAGTTTCTATCAATGTAAATAGAAGACAAATTACAAGACAAATTATCAGTTTCTTCACTGGTAGAAATAATTGCTTCCTCAGAACCAAAGCTGCATGATTGTCCAGTAATATCAATAGAATTTGGTGCATTCATAGCAGTACAACTGCCTCTATCACCATCTTTGTTCTTTGGTGCACTCATAGCAGTACAACTGCCTCTATCACCATCTTTGGGTAATGGTAGAGAAGACAACTGGTTGTTCAATTTCATAGGTGAAAAACGAACATCAGAAGCTGAAGTTCTTTCACCAGCTCTAGAATTGTTATCCATGCTACTATATTGTTTATCAGGTTTCAATAATTCATCTTTTACCCCGACAGTGATGCTATGACTCCCATCACTTGACAGTGGTCTCTTTGTCACATCACCATTTAAGGAAGCCTCAACAGCAGACAAAATGGGTAGTGTGTTGTTGATTGTATCAGGTTTAGGCCTGGACAATCCATTTGCACATAATAAACCACCAGCAGCTGGCTGACAATTTGTAGCCCGCGTACCCCTAGCAAACACATTAGTTGAAATTTTTAAAATTATAAATTTAAATTATTTTAACCTTCACTGCAGAATACAAGAAAATATGCATTACCATGCAGCAGCAGAAAGAGATATAGGTCTCCCAGAACTCCCATTAGGAGGTGAACCTTTAACAATGCTAACCGTGGTCTGCTCCATGATAAAAAACAGAATGTTAGAACCTATAGTAAATGGGAGTTAAAGCAACTAAATATCAAACTAGCACAAAAATAAAGATACACGCCAAAAAAATGAGGTCATATAACAAAGCAATAATTAAGGAAAGCATGAAGAAAATCCTACCACATTGTTCACAGTTGGTTTCCCTGATGAAGTATCTGTGCAATCATCCAAGGGAGGTGGCAACACATCACCAGTGCGACGTTGCATGTTGTTAGCAGCACCAGTAATTTGTTGAACACGACTTCTTCAAAACAAGAGAGCAAGTGACTAAACCATTGAATGAAAAGCACTGGATGCAATTGCAAGCATATATAGTTTGCAAACAAAGACAAACTAGGAAATTTAATTTGACTCACCAATTGGGATACCCTTATTTGAATTCATCTACAACTACTGTTATATTTATAACTTGGAGTTCCAAGCGCTAACTCTCTCTATAAGAAATTCTCAACACTCTTCTCACTTTGGGAGGTGCATTTCACTTCGGCAACAAGCCAAAAAAAATTCTCAATCGTTTCAAACTAAACTGTTTATATTTTAAATGTATACTTAATTTTCTTAACTACATATCAATGCCAATTTAAAAACAACCGTATATTGATAAATATTTATTACAACTCCAAAACATAACTTACATTTTAAATATATATATATATATATATATATATATATATTATTATTTTTAATATAATATTATTTATAAATTTAAAAATATCTATTTATTTATAATGAATAATTAATTAATAATTGTAAAAGGATAAACAGGATGAATTATAATGTCAAAAAGCAAATGAAACCTTTATATGTAATGTAATATACTAGAGCAACCTAGAATTCAATGAGTACTATGAACAGATTCAATCCTTTGACCAAGGTCACATGATTTTGATAACAAAAGGTAAAAAGGAAATATAGAACAGAGAAAAAAATGGATGGCCTGGTTTGTATCAACTCTTAAGTGAATCCGTTCTGAATCAATATAGAAAATACACGAAGCTTTTAATTTACAGCAAAAATAAAAACCTTGCCAATGGCCACTGAAATAAGAGATTGCTATACATGAGGAGTTTCAATTAATTCAAGGATTGGTTTTATGATTCATTACTTCCTTGATTTTCTAGGAGTGTTGGGCAGTAAGATTTATAAACATTTAGATGATTCAACATAATATTATAGAAAAGCTTAAGCAAATAAAAGTTTTAGCTATGATGTTCATATATGTGGTACCATAAAAGGTTTGACAGATATACCAATGTCAATTTAAAACTTAAAAGTAATATGACCAGGAAATAAAACATTCTTCTTAACCAGAAAAGGATAAAGCACCATCCTTCATCTAATCATAATGGGATCGTATAAACAATAGATTCTATCATTCAACACATTCATAATAAGTCTTGCTTTAAAATTCATTCAAGAAAAATACCTAGTGTATGCTGAAATTATTTCATCTTTAGTGAAACTATCCTCTTGAGAGCCAATCTCATGCAGATATAGACAATCCGGATTGCTGCAAGGCTGTTCATGAACATCTATCTCCAGTCAAGCTTAACCATCATCGACTGTAAAAGTTAAAATCTGAGGAATTAGTAATTTTCATACCATGTTTCTGAGCCATGCATGACAATATTTAGTGGTTCCAAAGCAAGCCCTGCAGATGTACAAAACAAAAAATACAGCGAATTAGACTATCATAGGCAAGTCATCCATACATGAATAGCTTCAATAAATCCAGATATAGATACCTTAAAGGTCTACCCTCCAAAACGAATCCATGTACATTTTTAATGCATCGAATTGCTTCTTCTTCCTTTGAATAAGTAATATATCTGGGGGCAAAAAATCTTTCAGGAACTGCTATATTTTCGTTTATAAAGGTAAGCAAGCAAACGCAACAGGGAATATCATGGAGAGGGTGAAAGCCATAAATCCCTTTTTGGTCTTCTTTAAATTAAAGCATGCGCTTAGAAGGTAAAAGGACTTTTCCAAAAAAGGTAAATGGGGTTTTCTATTTCATTTCCAAGAAAAGAAATTGCTTTGGTGCAGTCCTTTTGCTGGTCATTTCCTTCCATCCAGTACTAACAAAAGAGAAATATCAAAAAGAGAAAGAAAAAAAAATGCATACACCAATAACATCCAGTTTGTCTGGATGACAAGAAACCAGAAAAAGTAAAAGGTCTACCTAGCATTTACGATAGAAATCAAAATGAGAAGCTAGCCAGTTAAAAACCAAAATAACAAGGCAGACTATGACAGGAAGGGGTGCATAGTGGTCACCCTCCAAAAAGCTATGGTGGAATAGCGTAGTGAGGAGTGACAACAACAGAAGGAAGCCATTGCAATGGAAAACTTCAAAAATAATTTAATCAATAATCGTATTATTTTAAAAATTTATATTATTAAAAGATAAGAGAAAAAAATAGATCACAAATACATGCAACCAGAAGAAGTCAATGGAAAATTAGCAATAACACAAAATAAAGAGAACAAAGAGTACCAAAGTATCAATCTATAAATCAACACAGAGGAGCCAACCCCAAAATGGCTATCACAGGATGGTTGTTATTCTTATGATGCACACATACACACGCTCAAATATAAATGAAAAAGAAAACGCCAAAAATGAGAGTCATTCACATGCTGCTAATAGAGAACAGAGAAGAAATCTTGAATGACCAGTGAGAGAGAACATTACAGCAACCAAACAATAAGAGAGAACAGGGAACAGAGAGAGAACTGAGTAAACAACAAAGGAGCATAATGTCAAAGATGGTTCAAGAGAGCATATAAAGCCGGAAATACAGGAAGGTACGGAAAATAATGGAGATGGTGCCAGAGAACAGAGTGAGGCTAGTCAGATGGTATAAAACAGGTAGACCTGCATAAATGAGGAGCACAGGGGGGGCGTCTAATTAATTGCACACTATTTAAATATGAGTACAAGAACTCAGTCAAATAGGTGTGTGATGCACGTTCAAAGTGATTTCAGATCTCTAAATGAGGTTTTTAATGTCAAACTTGGGAAGACTATTACGTTCTGGTGAATCTTAAAGAGGTTGAAACAAGGAATATGACTCCTAATAGAGTAGTGGCCACTACGGACCACAACAGCAAAGTGCTTCACTACAAACATTTAGGATTATCCGTGAGTCATTCTGCTCTATGCCACTAGTGGCAGTCACCACCGCTGCTACTAATAATCCAGCACAGTACCACTAAGGAAAAAAAAGCTAAACTATAAAGTTTAGGACAGCATAAACTTACACACTGCATGTACTATTTGGAAACTGCTGAACAACACCAGCAGCTGTACGAGACATCGAGACTTTTAAGACCTTCCCATACTGACCAAAATATTCTCGCTGCTGGAGAAGCTGCACATTGATAAAATATTAGTAAACTTACACATAGAATAAGAAAAATTGAAAAGGAGAGGGGAAGGTAGCCAAAAAGCAAAACAGATACACAAGATAGCAACTATTTAAAACATGAGGAAAAATTTTACATCTTCATCAGCCAGATTGAGAGGCAAGCCCACTATGTAAACAAGGTTCCGCTGAATTACTCGCACACTACTGAGCTGCTTCCGTGCTTCAGATGATTTAGACTTTGCTTTCTGGTTTTTCATCTTTTTTTCCATATGAACTTCAGCCACCAGTCTAAGCAAAGAATTAATTAACAAGAGAAACTCAACAAGATGGCCAAGTTTGGTACCTTAAACAAGTTTCTAGGTAGTAAGGCAGAAAATTGTGAAACAAAATTCTTACAACTGGAACTTTCTTTTGTTCGATCATAAAGACAAAAGATAACTGGAATGTATTGTATATTGCGTAATATATAGCATAATATTAAAGAGATAGCTTATTTAGAGTGTTGGAATGGTTATGCAAATGCCCGCATGCTTAACAAAAAAGGAAAAAGGGCTTATGAAAGCAGTACAACACTTCAAGTCTACAAGAATGTACTGTTAACAGAATAACCTCTCACAGTTTGCAGCCATCCCAACAATCTTTTCCTTATCATACGGAGAACGACACGCAGGGCATCGTCCCTCTGTGTCATCCTTCTCAGCCATATCCAGTATGTGATGCCAACACCAGACACATATCTACGGTCAAGTGTAGATTAAAAGACATTATTCACCATTACTGTCAGGTATAAAAATTTCAACTGGAAAATCAAAAGTAAACAACGGAGCCAGTGTCTTAAATACATGTTGGTATACAAGAAATGAGTGGCATTTTATTCTAAACAGAAAAAAATAAAATCATTGATACAATAATAGTTAGAGAGAAACCCACAGTATTTAGTAAATAAGCAATAATCAGCAACAGATGGTGATGGTGTACTCAAATCAGGAGGAGAAGAACAATAATGCCGAATGTTAAAAGATGAAAAGAGAGTAAAATATATATTCAAAAATAAATAGTGACCAGATTAACAAAGAAATTAAATAATTCTTCTAATGAACACATGATATTATATAAAAACCTACAGATTATTGTCTAATGACAAAATCATAGTAATAGAATCGAACCTCATAACCACATTTGCATGGTTTCAATTGCTGATCAGTCAAATCCATCTCTTCTGCACAGAGAGGACAAGTCCTTTCTCCTTCGTCACTCATGATTTCCCTGGATAAAAATTCAGCAAACTGAGAAACACAAATCATTGTCAACAGTCAAACAAACACCAGGATATTGCAAACAATGCAGATCAAACTTGAATCAGAAATCTTCCAAGAGATGTGCTTAAAAAATGCAGGAAAGCCTACTTTCAGTAAACTAAATACTATTTTGCCTCAGGAACTCAACAAAAACTATGATGGTGCAACTTATCATCAATCCCTTTACCCAACAACATAATAACAACGCTTAGCACTGTTACATAGTCACTTTAAGATACTATGAAAAAATAGATATCATAAAAAATGTTGAGCATTTGATAACATGAAAATTTAGAAATACAAATATCGATGGCACAAGGAAAGTGAACTACAATCATAAAACACAGCTTTAATTCTTATACATAAATCCAAATAAAATAAACAAGCAGATTGAAGTACACAGCTGAGAAACCTAACATCAGCCAAACACTAATAGGAACAAAAAATTAGACAGACAGAAAGGGAATAATTGACAATAGAAGACCTAATCACAATTGTTCAAAGCTAACAAAATCGAAATCCGAACAAATCCGAAAGCCAAATACAAAGAGAAATTATGAATTTAAAAATTGAAAAACAGCAGAGAGATGATAGATTGACGGCCAACAGCAATGATCCGCGAAATCAATAGCAAAACATAATCCGCAAATGCATTAGGGATCTATACAATAATTGATTGTAGAATTCGATCAAGAAATTAGGGCGATGGATTGGAAGTCCATAGCTTACAGTGATGAGATCGGTAAGAGGAGATTGTTCGAGAAGCGCACGCACGAAGGATAACGCAGGGTGAGAGAGCAAGAGCGAGAGCAAAGTGTAAAGAAAACCACAAGTGTCTTTTAAAAAGAGAGAGAATAAGGCTTTGTTTGGATGGGCCTTTTTGGCTTTTTCCTCTCTCTCCTGCGTTCCGGTTGTTCCAAGTATTCCATTTCCAGTTCCCTTTCCTGCCCTTCTTTTTTTATTTATTTACTGGGACGTGCCATTTCTCCCTGTTGACCCTCTCTTTATCTATTACTGTTTCAGTGTTCAGATTCTCTACGAACCTGCGGTCCTAAGTCCTTATTCGTATCTTGACGTGGCAATTCGTATGTGAGGCACGTGGCCACCTTTTCATATCACACGGCTGTGTTTGGTGAAAAGTTCCTTTCTTCATCATCAAAAGAAACACAAGTTCTTTTCGAATTAGATATCATGATCTTCATTATAAAAGTCAATGGCAATCATGATTGAATTATTTATTTAATTATTTATGTGCTAACAATAAAGTATTTTGGACCCATTGATCATGGTATTTTAGCTGACCTGGGACTAGAGACTTTTGATTCCTTAAATACCCACATGAAAGCTTTTTACACAATTTTGATGGTCAAAATTGATGCTTATGTTTCAGTTATTGAAACAGTGGTTAATGGAGAGAAACAGAGAGGTGTTAGATGGTTTTAATTCAAGGATGTTTTGACTTGCGTGCGTAACTTGCATGGTCTTGGATGAAGGGTAACACTTTCACGTGGTATAAATGACCAACATACAGATATAGAAAACCTGATTTTCAGGAAGTTATCAAGCATGGTGTGCATCAAATCATTAGCCAACTTTTGTTTGTTTCTTCGTAGGCTTCATGCTACAACAGACTTAGAAGGAAGATAAACTCCAAGAACAACTATGCACAAGAGAATAAAACTATAGATATATAAGAGATACAACCCCTTAACTATTGCCTTACGATCAAATTTAGTAATTTTTTCTAAAAAACGTGAAAGAACAAGATATATTAGTAGGTATGTGAGTTTGTGTCCAATTTACATTTAGATAGTATAATTTGTCCATATGCATAATTTTAAGAGTGCATTATTCACATTCTTTATGTAAAAAAGAAAATAAATAATTTATATACCAAACTGATATTTTATTGTAAAAAAGTCATTTGTTTGTATGTTTGGGCGTTGTTTAAAAGAAATAAAAAGTTTATGATACAAGGTTATCTGTTTTTTATTGAGTTTCGGTTATAAATTAGTACTCTCTTGTTGAATGATGTTCCTGACTTCTTGTGAATATCAGAAATAGCTAGTATGGGATAAAGTAGAAAATATAAATATTTTTATTCCTCTAAAACCCTAAGGTTGTGGGTGTAAATTTATTTTCGTTTCTAGAAATATTAAAGGTTTGATATTAGTGAGTGTAGATTTTAAAAGTTTAATCTTATTTTTATAACATTAGAAATCGAGTTTAATATCCTTACAAATTAAAAGTTTGATTTTAGTTCTTAAAACATTAAAATTTTAATTTTCAATCCAGTGGAATATTATATTTTTAATTTTCAACACAACATATTAAGTATTAAACAAAAATAGTCTAAAATGGTATTTTATTATTTTTCTATTTATTTATTGAGTTCCTTTTTATCTCCTTATCTAAATAATTGATGTAGTTACTTAATTTTCCAAAAGTAATTGAATATAAATCTTTTGGAGAGCTATTACAGTCAAGGAATGATGATTTAATACTCACATCTTTAGCCAATCTAATCATTTATAAATATATTAAGTTAATATAAAGAAATGAGAATAGTAAAAATACTTGAACTTTATCAGGTAAAACTAAATTATAAATATAATAATAAATCCGTGACAATTTTATACAAATATTTCAAGCTAGTGTTACTTTAAAAATAGTTAATAATTATATTTTTGAAAAAGTCGATTAATAATTATATTATAAAAATAAAATTTATATAAAAAAATTATATATATATATATATATAACAAATTAATCAGGGATTCTAACGAGTTGGTATGAACACGTGTTCGTATTTATTTTCGTTTTGGATGAAGGAATTACATTAACCTCGCATTGGATTTGTTGTTCACTGTTATTATCTTCGTTTCCCTGAGTTAATATTTTTTTTAAACAAATCATATTATATATATATATATATATATATATATATATATATATATATATATTCAAATTAAGCAACAAGTCTAATAAAGATCTTCTTTTGACCTGAAAACAGTGAAGTTTAACAAAATGAACGTATTTTTTTCAGACATACGACAATTATAGCGTGATAATAACAAACAAAAAATTGTTTTAACAGATAGCGACTTAAGCCATTTAAATAGAATATTGAATTCAAAATTTTGTGGATAAAAAAAAATTATACTATTTATTCATTTTTCGTACAAACAATATAATTATAAAAAATGAACAAAACAAATGAATTTTTGGTGTCAAAGTAAAACTCGTTATTATAATGTTTGGACGATGGATTTTAACCATTTCAATAAATTAAAATATATAGTAACTGAATTATTTGTAATTTATTTTTAAATTTTTTTAAAATAATTAGTTTAGATGAAGTCATTGAATTATTTCAATTTTTTTTTTGGATAAAGCAATTTAATTTATATTTTATGGCAAACTCAACTTTATTTTTAAGTCTAATTAACTTAGCTCAATTTTCAATTCGATACAACTCGTCGTAACTTTCGATTCAAATTGATCTTTAGCCTGGCTTGACCTTTGACTCGGTTTGACCTGACCCGACCCTACTTAAACTTTAACCTAGCTCAACCTTTGGCGTAGCGTGACTCGGCTTGACCTTCGATCTGGCTCGGCCTTTGACCCGATCTGATCTGGCTCAATCTTCGACCCGACCTAGTTTAACCTTTGGTCTGATTTGACCTTCGGGCTTTCCCCGCTTGGCCTTCATCCCGTCTTGAACCTACCCGGCTTGATCTTCATCCCGCCTCTAGCTAACCTGGCTTGACCTTCGTCTCGGTTTGGTCCGACCTGACTCGACATTCTACCCGAACTGACTAGTCTCGATCTTCTGTCTGATCCTCATCTTTTTCTACGTGTAGACTTTTTTGTCTTGACCAATAAACAATTCCACAAGTTGGAAAATTTCAGTTTCATTATTTTTTTAAATGAATTTCAAATTATACTATTTTATTTATTTAAAATACTTTTTTAAAATTTTTCAATTTCATTTTTCTTTTAATTTCTCATCTAAACATGTCCTTTTTGTTGAAAATTTTTTAAAATTTTTAAAAAAATAAATCACTTTCTTAAATTGTCAAATTTAAACACACCATAAATTCTTAAAATAGTTATTAGCCACAAACATTACACATTTTCATTAGAAAGAAAATATCGTGACAAAAAGATGTAATGAAATGTTTTAACCAATGCGTAAAATTTATTTTCTTCCCTTAATTTTTTTTATTGTGCAAATATCGCTTTTACTCAGAAAATATTTCAGACTATTATTGGGGCCGAACTCGTTGACAGGGACTTTTAACACACATACGCAAGCATTTAAAGTTTGGGTCCAGCAATAGAATTGTATCATCGTTTTGGGCCATGATATTCTTAAGTTTCAATAACTTTCTTCTTGTTTCTTTATGTACTTAGAGTTTGGTCCAGTTGACCAATCCTATCATTTCTTTTTAATAACTTTTTTTTCTGTTTTTTTTTAAATACTTACAGGAAATAACCTTTTTTGTGGTATTTAATTTGTTTTTTTCACATATCTCTAAAATATAGGTAACATTCAAATGTATTTTTAACCCAGAAAAGGCATTTATTATGCTTGTAATTTTTCAAATTTTTTTTGGATACCATCACATTATTTAAAAAGTATTTTTAAATTTGTAATCTATCAATTTTGTTATTCTTTATAAAAATCTTTAAGTTATTAATATTTATATATGAATATGTTCTGGTTTAAGTTTCTTAGGAATTCAAACCAAAGAGTTTAACTGTAACTTGTTTTGAGTTACATTCTTATTTACAGAAAATATTGTTGTAAAATTCGTAATAATTACGTGTTTGATTCTGTTATGATGAGAAGTATTGAAAATTTGATCCAATCAATCCTTAATAAGACTTTAGTTTTAGTTGATAACAATTTTTTTATATATTTTTTAATCAGCGTGGTTTTATTTTTATGAGTTTCAATCCATACATTAAATTAGGAAGACATAACAAGACAAGTCGAGTTGGATTTTTCAACTTGTCAATAAGTTTTGGTTCAACCTACTAGCTTACTGAATTAAAATATCAAAAATAGATTAGTTTGATCCATATCATTTGATCCATATCATTGACTTTCTTAAAATTAAAAAATTAAATAAAAAAAATTATATTATTTTCTTAAATGTAACTATGCAATAATTTTATAATTTAATTCATTAAAATTTTTAATTAGGTTCTTATTGTTAATTATAATATAGCAAATTAATATGTCAATGTATTGTATAGGGCTGAGTAGTACTCAGCCATGTTGTTCATTTGCAGGCCTGAAAAGCTTTAAGGCCAAGTGCATGTATAAGGTCGAGTATTACTCAGTCATGTTGTTCATCAAGGGCATGAAATGCTTATAAGGCCAAGTGCATGGTATGTGGGACGTCAATGTCGGGGTTAGATGTATCTCAGTCAGATTGGTTGGAGGAAAGATCTGCAACTAATTCGCTTAACGGTATGGTTGTTATGAGCTATTCACTGACATCTGCAAAGGAATATAAACGCTTATAGAGATAATTAATGAAAGGTCATTACAAACAAGTAGTTTAGTAGTTTAGTGTCAGGTAAAGGACATATTGATCTCTCTCTTATAGTAGGAGAACTCGTATACTTTTTTACCAATGACTTAAGCGTCAAAATATTTGAAGGTACCTACTCCCCACTCTCTGAATCAGATAAGGACATTCTAATAGGAATCCAACACTCTTCAACTATAACAACACTCTTCAGATAAGGTCATACCATGCACGTCATATCGATTCCATACAAAAACAATAAATATAATAATATTTTAATTTATCTAATTAAAAACATTAAATAATCAATTAATTTTTTAAAAAATATTTATATAAATATGTTTTTAATATTTATTTACATGTATACATGTAAATAAATTTTAAAAAGGTTAAAAAATGGCGAATTAATATATCTATCATGTGATAGAATGAGTCACAATTTTTTGTGTTTTTTTTTTTTTTGATTAATCTAACCTGACCCATTTTGAACCCATATTGAGAAATAAAAAATAACCGACACAAACCACTCCTGTTTCAAAGGATAAACTATATCAATTTGGTAAATTATCATTTAATTAACTACATTACATGGTCATGAACATGGATGACCCGACTCCATTTACCCAAAAATCGAACTTCATTCTTTGTTATGGTAAAAAATAGAATCAAACTAGTCAATATAACACGAATAATCTCTCAACTCAATTTATAGAAACTTGTCCAGAGTACTCCAACTCTCCTACAATCAACCTTCAGTCCATAAAGTATCGATATTAATTATTAAATTATAATAATTTTTAACTACTTAAAAATATTCCCTTCATTTCATCCACACGATGTTTTGCAATAATCTTTTATTTTAAAATGTTCTATCTTCCTTACAATTCCAGGTACTTTAAATTCTAATTTCGAACCAACTATTAAAAAGTAAATCAAAAGAATAATATTTTAGAGTCTGAGGAAGATAGAGAATGCATGTGAGTCTCATGTAATGTTCGGATTCTTGATTAGATTAAGATATCATCCAGCTCTAATAGTGTTCCATATTCTTGGTAATATACATTAATTTATTTTTGTTGTGCAACATATTTATTTGTAGTTTTTTAAAA
>Ga0099822_1006594_pt1 | contig 15102 bp, 10 predicted proteins | sample CowpeawhiteBW_FD_76839 | JGI IMG/M metagenome (GOLD analysis project Ga0099822, IMG submission 76839) | Root nodule microbial communities of legume samples collected from California USA - Cow pea white BW | ecosystem: Host-associated > Plants > Roots > Nodule | place: USA: California | collected...
AAAGGAGAAATAAGAGCAAAAAAAAACGATTTTGATCGCTTCAAAAACAAAAAAAAAAAAAAGAAAAAAAAAAAAAAAAAAAAAAAAAAATGAAAAAAAAAAAAAAAAAAAAAAAGATAACATGGAAAGGGAAACAAAGGTGATAAATCTTCCCTAAGTCTCCACATGTCATCCAAGCCTTTGTGCTTCAAACTAGGTGGCAATAGAAAGTTAAGAATGTCCAAATGTAAGTCATATGTTGGGTCATGCGTCCCAACACTCCCATCCCCCAAAAGGGTCTCAACATCAAACTATAAGTATCCAAAACCAACCTACAAACAAAAAGTAAACAACATGAGTCAAGGAAAACTAAAGCAAAGGAAAAATGCTACGTAAACTAAAACAAGTGAGTAAGGAGAAAGCTTCACTTTTAGTCATTATCCTAGTTATCCTTATAAGAGGGTCCCTTACATTCACATGAGGAGTTATGATCTCATCAAGCCCAATTTACAATGTGTAACTAAAACAAACAAAATTAAACATGCAAGTCTCTTTACAATTTTTTTAACAAATTTGTCTCAACTTATGAAAATTGTAAAAACTATCATAGCAGTTCAAATCTAATAATCCATATGTTTATTTGGAAGTTCTGAAAACATAGAATCCAAAGCAACTAGAATCAATAACAAGTGACATTTATAGAAAAAAGTCATGACTAAAATAGTCAGATGAACTAAAACTCCAAATTTAAAGCAATTGTATGTAAATGAATCCAAAATTATCCAAATTATTACTAATGAAAAAAATAAACAAAAAACTGAAAATAAGACAAATGAAAAGTGAGATCATTGTTTATATTACAAGTTATTAATAAGAGCATTGTATTTAGTTTGCATAATATTAAACTAGTCAGGCTTAGATAAAACTTATTTAATACTAGTCGGTTCAAGTGAAGTTTGTTTAGCTAATTTTTTTTTTAAAATATCAAAAAGAAAACATGGACTAAAATATTAGTACAAGAGTTTCTTAAATATATTTAAAAAAATACGAGTAATTAGTACTACATTAATTATTACTAAAAGTAATATGAAATATTTCATATTATATCAGTTATATTTCGAATCCTTATAATATAGGTTTAACTTTTGGTTTCTATTTTTGTTTAAAAATTTCAAGTTCGTCCTCTCGTTTTTTTTTGTCTCAATTTCATCCCGATTTTTCAAAAAAAAATGATACAATTTAATTATTTTTGTTAAATTTCTTAAAATAGAATTAAAGATTTTTCATCAAAATTGAAGCTGCTAATAAGGATGGTTTATTTTGTTAGTATAATTAACATAATCCTAATATCAATTTTGATGAAAAATCTTTCATCCACTTTAAAAAATTTAACAAAATGATCAAATTGAATTAATTTTTTAAAAATTGAGACCAAATTAAGACTAAAAAAAACTGAAAACCAACTTAACATTTTTTTCACAAAAACTAAAAAAAAAAACTAATTAAACGTATAATATGTACATATTATATTTGTTCTAGTAGTAGTTATGTCAATTTTATTAATAATCAATGTAATAAGTATTAATTTATTTAAAGAAGTGTTATCATAGTTACTTTTACGTAATTTTCTTCTGAATCAATGTCAATTTGACAAGAAAATAATATTTTTTAATCATCGACACTAATTTAAGAGTTTAGTTTGTTTCAGGAAAATACTATTAAGAAAAGTTAGGTAATTCGTAAAAATATTTATATTAGTAATATTCGATATTTTTAAACTCACAAATACTTTGGTGAAAGAAAAAAAAAGAAATAATTTTTTCATAAATTAAAATTAATTTATAAAAGATTAAAATACGTGTGTGTAATTTATTGTTTTTAATTTCTGTATAAATGAATTTTACTTAATAGAAGTTTTTTTTTTTTTATTCTAGAAATTGTTTATGAACGAGCTTATTAGCATGTCGGTTATTCATAAACATATTATAACAAACAGAACCTTACACTTATTACTTGTCATAATATTTTTCTTTCAGGTGAAGTGTTAGTTAGATTTAAATATTCACTCTACCTAATATAATATTATCAGACTATTAAAACTCGCGTCGCAATCTAAAAAAAAAGAAGAAAAGAATCGATATATTTGTATATAAATACTAAAGGACAACAACAATATTATTGGTTAATTTGGAAGTATAGTATTGTGTTGTAAGAAATTGAGAAAGAAAAATGTGGACTGTTTATATATTTGGGTATTTTTAAGATGTTTTTAGTTTATTAAGTATTTAAAATGGATATTTTTTAATTCAATTTTGTAATTTATCCTTTTCATTAAAGTGATATGAATGTTATTTATTTTTATTTGTCTCCTTGGTATTAATAAATATAAAGTCATTATAATTAATATAAAATGATATGTAAAAAACAAAATAAACAGTAATTGAAAACAATTTTTAATTATTGTAGTTGAAAAATTTGAAAGTCATCGAGAAACATTATTCTAATATATTTTTAATTAACCCAGAAAACTTCATATTCATGAAAACAATAAATAAAGTGATTAAACAAAGTAACAGTTACGATATTCAAGTAAAACAAAAGAATATACGACAAAAGTTTAATTAAAAAATATAAAATATTTAAGTACGTTATAATAAAATAAAATTTAAATACTTAATTAAATAATAATAATAATAATAATATTTAATAATATATATAATCAACAATTTATTTTAGTAATATATCTATATATATATATATATATATATATATTAAATTTTATAATAAATGAGAGTTAACTATGTTATTAATTTTTATACTTTGATATAAAATTAAAATTTGTTCATATTTATTTTGATATAATATTGTATTTAAATTTAAAAATTAAATAAATATAATTTTTTAATTGTATAATATTAAAATTTTACATATATCAAATAATATTTTAAATTTTAATTAAATTTAAAAGGATTATATTTTATTTTAAAATTTAATGACAAAACTGTATTTGGAATAAAACTAAATTCTAATTTCAGTTACAAATTAAAAAAATACAAACATATTTAATTATAAATAAATATAATCAAAATATTATTATTTTAAGAATTAAATATGTTTTTATCTTTCATATTTTAGTAAAATTTAAAATTAATTCTTTTTGAAACTCCTTTTATTTTTAGAAATGTGTGAATTTAATTTTATTAACCAAATTTTATTAAGTTTATATGCATTTTAAGTATATTTCATGATATGATTTGAATTGTTTACAGACATATTTTTGTTTCAATGTTAACTCAAATATTATTATAAAACTTGTCGTCAAATCAACTTAACAGAATTTGGTTAAAATGACTAAAATTACATATTTCTAAAATTGGAGGACTAAATTATGCCAAAATTTTAAAGAGAGATTAATTTCAAAATTCACTACAAAAATATATTTAAGCCTATTTTAAATTGTAAAAACTTATTTGTTAAATGTGTTTGAACTTTAACAAAATTCGATTAAAATGATTAAATCCACACATTTTTAAAGTTTAAAATTTAAATTAAACCAAAATTAAAATAAAAAACCAATTCTAATTTTTATTAAAAGTTAAATAAAAATATATTTAATCCTTATTTTATTTTAAATGGTAAAAATTTATTTATATGAAAAATATCACAGGCCGACGATAAAGAGGCAAAGTAAAAAAGGCATAGGTGCATGCACAGCATTTAGTACTAGTTTTGAAATAACCGAAGGGGTCATCGAAATGCGTAAAGAGAAGTAAATAAAGAGAAGATGAAAGAGAGAGAGAGAGAGAGAGACCGTATACGGAAGAGGACCATACGGCTTGTCCGACAGAGCCACGGAGAGCACCAACTGGTGGTCCCCACTCCAACTCCTATGTGGTGGGCCCCACATGTCCCTCCCAATCTTCTTTTATTTTCTCTGTTGCTCTATTTTTCTACTCCTCTTCCTAACCAGACATTATAGTCACTTATGTCCCTCAAACTCACCAACCTGCCCCTACTTGCCTACGACCAACAACAATCGATTATGGCCCTTAAATTATCTATTATCTATTATCTTTTTATTTTCACTTTCTTTTTTCTTTTTATTTCTTCTAACCATCCAAACAATCACTTCTCATTCGTTTCTTTCCGCCTTCATCTTTTTTTCAAATCAAACAAAAAAAGTTGAAACTCCACCATAATCTCATCATCATCAAATTATGGCCTCAAATTTTTTTTCCTCAAAAACATAATAACACTAACACATTTTATTTGAACAAAATGTGTATTTTACGCATTTTTTTAATTTCAAATTTTATTTTAAGAAATTAATCACCTGTAATTAATTTATTAAAGTTCTATCATTACATTTTCTTTAAATGTTTAAATCGTGGTGGATGCAAAAACTTTTTCTCTAAATATTTAAATATTACACTATATTCAAAATTTAATTATTCATGAAAATTCGGTTCACTTGATAGTGAAATTGAAAGAGAATGAAAAGTTAACGCTTATAAGTTATGAATTCAACTCTTACAAAATATATTTTATCAGTAAAACATTAACCGCTAACATTTATTATAAAAAATAATTATTAATGTATAATACTCATAATTGTTGATAATTATGTAAAAGAAAATATTATTTCATAATATTTATCAGTTTATTAGGGTTTAGTATCTATAATCCCTTTTATTTTAACTTATTAACTAACTTTTTAGTTCTATCAAACATGATTTCTTTCATAAAAATGCCGATAGTTTAAGACCTCTTTGTAATATAAACACGTCATTTGCAAAACAAATTTACGAATTATTTTTTCAATAAATCAACCGCTTTCAACTATAAAATTTATTTGAGGACGAGTTAAAAACAAAACAGTTAATAAAATATTAAAAGTATGACAGTTTTGGTAGGACGAATAAAAAGTATTATTTGATATAAAATGTAAACGAAACATCGTAAATGATTAAGTGCATAATTTAAGAGAGGTGGTTTAATAATTAAAGACGTGAGGAGTGTTGGCTTAATAATTAAAGTGATGATGAATCTTTTATCTTCATTACTTTAGGGTTCAAACTCATCAATCATTCAAAAAACTTTTAATTATCCTTCTAAATAAAAAAAAATTCATTAAAAGTATAAAAAAAAAACCCTAAGAAATGAAGAAATTAAAATACCGAACTTAACTTACAGTTATAACCTAGGAGACGAAGCGAAAGAAGGCGCGTGAAATTGAAAGTGTGTTGCATTATTTAGGGGGTTTCTATATATGAAGTAGTACTAGTGGTGTATAAAAAGAAGGCAGATGTGATTATTTTGGTGTAAGTTTTGAGTAGACAGAAACATTTGATTGTTGTGATGTGTGCGTAGAGAAAGAGTAGAAAGTAGAAAGCTGCACGTGGTGCGTGGGGAGTGGGGGTTGGTTGGGTGGCACAACACAAGGGTGGGGTAAAGTGAAGGAGTGAATGGTAAAAACAAATGGCAAGAGTGGGGAATGTGGGAGAAAGACAAGGGCAAAAGAGGAAAAGTCATACGTAGCTGTCGCTGTCACACAGACCCGGTTTGTCTCCTCGGAAGTGGATCTTCGCACGTTACGAATACCAATGTAAAGAGACTAATGTACCCAACCCAACACATTGCTCTCCCCTGCATATGCCTTCACCCCTCACCACCCCAACCCAAATTATCCCAAACTATCATCTTTCTCTGCTACCAAACATCACACTTAACTATACTATAACTTTCTTTCTTTTTTCCTAATAAATTTCTATTAATAGGTAATAATGAGTAAAATTAATAAGTCCCGTTTCATTTAAAAGTTAATAGTTTAAATAATATTTTTTTATTTTTATCTTCTAAAATATCTTTTAAAATTACGAGGACTAGATGAAAACCAAGAAAGTATTTAAAAGATCTTTACAAAATTACCTATTAATAGAAATCTTTAATGGACTAAGATTCAAACATGTGTATGTGTAAGATATCAACTTTATCTTTACTCATTATATTGGTCTTTTGTTTGTCTTGTTACTACCAACTATAACTATTTCTCCTCTCTCTCTCTCTCTCTCTCTCTCATTTGGTGCAGGCACTTGATTGGAAGTTGGAAATCAACAAAACTTAACTCTCTCTTTCTCTTTCTCTTTCTCTTTCTCTGCGCTTGCGCTGGTTAAAATTTTGTTCTTTTCACCGAGCCTGGGAGCTTCTTCTCCTCGGTCCTGATTTTCTTCCTCCGGATATCAGCTTCTGTAGGCGAGAGGGGAGGGACTGAATGGTGCGAAAAATTTACAATGTGGTAGCCTCATTTACCGTTTAAGCCATGATAATGAAGTTTTCCTCACTTGGGTGTTCCGCGAATTGGTGCATTTGTTGAGAGGTTTAGGCCGTTACTGGATCTGCATTTGGGTGCAGGAGGGTTGGGAAAAAGGTTGAACTTTGATGGTTTTGAGAGGTGGTGGGTGTGAGCCACATGAAGAACTTGAGGTGGCACAAGCAAATTTCCAACAGTGGCAAGTTGGGGAGAAGGCTTTCACTTGGGGAGTACAACCGCGCAGTGTCATGGTCTAAGTATCTGGTGTCTCCGGGGGCTGAGATAAAGGGAGAAGGAGAAGAAGAATGGAGTGCAGATATGTCTCAGTTGCTCATTGGATCCAAATTTGCCTCTGGCAGACACAGCAGAATCTACAGAGGGGTTTACAAGCAAAAAGATGTCGCAATTAAGCTCGTCAGTCAACCGGAGGAGGATGAGGATTTGGCTGCTTTTCTTGAGAAGCAATTCACTTCTGAGGTCTCTTTGCTCCTTCGATTAGGCCACCCAAATATCATTACTGTAAGTTTATCTCTCTTCCGCTGTGTCCTTTTCTATCCACATGGATTCATATAATTGCTTCATAATCATGTTCTTTTGCATGTGGTCAGAAGTTTGATCTCCTTGGTGATGTGTAAGAAATAACATGAACTGGTCAGAAGTCTCTAAATCTTCGTCACAAAATATCATGACTTTACCAGAAAAGTAAAAGAAATGTTGTGTTTTGTTTTCTTCAGTTATTGTTCTGTTCGTGTATCTGTCTTATTATTAATGTTGGCATAGAATAAGAGAGATGATTCTCTTGCTTACGTTGTTAGGAATATTTATTGGTGCCTCTTGAGAGGAAGATGCTGGCCTTCATACTTTGTCTAAATGTCCAATTCTCATTTGTTCTTCACCTTTTGAGTATAGCTTCTTTACCCCTTTGGTCTTTTCGACGGTTTTTGTCTTGCAATTCTAACTAGGTGTTGTGAAATTTCGTGAAGGAACTAGGAAGAACAAAAAAGGAATAGTTATCTGCAAAATGAAGTAATGGATTAGTTGGAAAAGTGGTGCAATAGTTATGAAGTTAAAACTGCCAAAGGTGCTTCCAATGAATGCTTCAGTGTATGGTTGCATTTCCATTTGTTGAAAAGTTTAAATTGAACATAAGAGCAGAGATTCGCCTTTGATTTAGGCTATTTCTTTAGCTAGTCATTTAATTACCCTCTCACCCCAATTATTCCAGAGTCTTGTGGTGGATCTTGTTGTTGATCAAGTATTGAGTTTTAGGAGCTCTGAGAGGAAAGTGTTTTAATTTAACTGTTTAATGCTTTCTCTTGAAAGTTGATAATGGCCTAACTAACACAGAAAGCAATAAAAACAGACATTAATGCTTAGATTTGCTCATTTTAAAGAGAAGAGAATGTTTGAAATACAAGACTTCTGCTGCTATAGAGACAGTAACCCTTCATCATGAACTGTTGATTTTTATTTATAATGCAGTTTATTGCTGCTTGCAAGAAACCTCCTGTGTTTTGCATAATCACTGAATATTTGGCTGGAGGTTCACTGGGAAAATTCCTGCACCACCAGCAACCAGATATACTCCCGCAAAAACTTGTTCTGAAGTTAGCCCTTGACATTGCAAGAGGGATGCAGTATCTTCATTCTCAAGGGATTCTTCATAGGGATCTCAAATCAGAGAATCTCCTCTTGGGGGAAGACATGTGTGTAAAGGTAGCAGATTTTGGTATCTCATGCTTAGAATCTCAGTGTGGCAGTGCAAAAGGATTCACCGGAACTTACCGTTGGATGGCGCCCGAAATGATCAAAGAAAAGCATCATACCAAGAAAGTAGATGTGTATAGTTTTGGCATAGTTCTATGGGAGCTTTTGACAGGAAAAACTCCATTTGACAACATGACTCCAGAGCAAGCAGCATTTGCAGTTTCCCACAAGGTTTGCATCAGAATTTACTTAAATTGTTTCACTCATACTCTTATTGTATTTCTTAAAGAAAATAAGTGCTCATTGCATGGACTTGTATGAACCGATGTCTAACATGATCTTATTTGAATAATCATATTTGTCTGAAAAATTGGTGGTATGCACATGTTGTCTTATGTCTCAAATGCTTCAGTTCTTAGTAACATAATAGATTGCTTTATTAATTCATTGAATGACTCTAGGCATATTTAATCACTAAATTTATACATGAATCTGGTTAAATCAAGTGATGTTCTCTTATCTGTTGTCAAAGGTGAAAACAACAGAATGCCTTACCAGAAAGTTTGTAAAGAAAACTACTAGTAAAACACTTTCAAACAGTATTTTCTGACACATTTTTTTGAATAGATTGAAATTCATGTGGGTTCTCTCATTTGATGAGTCTCGTTTTCAAACTAGTTGGACCCACAAGAATTTCATCCCATAGAAAAGAACGTGTTAGAGAGAAAATGTGTTGGTAACACTGTTCATCGTTGTTAATTTCATGAATGCTGTTAAAGAATAAGAAAAAGAAAATAGTTAGAAAGAACTTGAGTACAGAAAAGGGCTTAAAAAGGAATGAAACTCCATCTCATCAACGTAGATTTTGTCAATATATCATTATAATAGTACTATTGAGGATCTATTTCGTTCTCTATTATTCTAAAGTTGTTTTCTTACTGATCCTTTGTTAGTGGGAACAGTTTTCCATTGTATTATTTGTTTACACGTAGATCAAACATGGGCATGCATGATTATTATCTATGTAAAAAAAGTTGATATTGTTCCTCATAAAAATCTTTAATATCCATCGTTGTATGCATATACACATATACTTGTGTTTTCGTTTTCACTATCTGCTTTAACACTATCATGTCTCTATGCATTCTCTATGCATGCACTTGGCTATATAACCCCATTTTGATGGTTTATGTGCCCGAATCTTTCTCAAGAGTGTTGGCGTGGTGGGCAACAATTATTCTCTGTCTATGATCTTTACAGAACATGTGGTTGTGTTTGTGATATGATAGCCTTGTTCATCCAACCTCATTTACAACATTGAATTACGATAACCTTAGATTTTTTTTTCTTCATTTGCCTGACATCTGCATGATGGTTACTTTTCCAACATTTAAGATATGGCATAGTGTTAGATATAACATTATTTATGAAAATCAATGATTGCTACCACCTCTGCTTCACTGTCACATGCACACCACATCAGAACAAGCTGCCACATAATTGACTCACTAATTGATACACAAGCTTTTATTTTATCTTTTTTTTTCTCATTTTTCTGATATTACTTCCAACCAATCACAGATGCAAGAAACATACACATAGTCCATTCCAACTTTTCTCGTTCATTGTCTTTGCACATGCTTCACTATCCTAGAGATATTCTTTGAATCTAAAGAGAATACTTAAAATATACATGCCATTAAGTAAAGGCGGTTTATGTTTGTACTGTTTTGCCTTTGGTATGTTCCACCTACCGGACTCATCAAACTCAGCAATAATCTATCTTCATATCTTCAATTTAACTTTTTATTTTATAGTTTTACAGTATCTACCAGTAAAAAATAATGGGTTCAATCTGGTTTAAGGCAATTGTTCAACAAAGTACATGTCTTAGACGATAATAATAGAAATACTGGTTTAAGGTATGTCTGGGTAACTTTTTTCCAAAAACAAAGAAATGGAATAACCCTTATGTAAACTAAAATCAACTTGGGTATAATCTTTTGTTAATTTGTCGAAAAATGCAAACTTTTAACTTAAGCCAACCCTTATTAAGCAAACTTTTGTTAACTATGGAAGGTTCTCTTATGGATTAAGTGATTTTTTGTATGAATGTTGAAACTGAGTTTGATGGATTTTTTGTGTGTAGAATGCAAGACCACCATTGCCATGTGAGTGTCCTTGGGCATTTAGTGATCTGATCAATAGATGCTGGTCAAGCAACCCAGATAAAAGGCCTCATTTTGATGAGATAGTTTCGATTTTGGAGTTCTACACAGAATCACTTGATCAAGATTCAGAGTTTTTGTCAACTTACAAACCAAGTCCTAGCAGTAGTAGTAGTAACACCATTCTTGGGTGCCTCCCAAAATGCAATGCACGCCATAAATTTGGTGCTTGCAAAGCTTAGCATTACTAATGGATGATGCTATTATTTCTCAGTTGTGTGACTATCAACAATTGTATTATATTATATTAAAACCTATGGGAAGAAAAAAAGCTTGTTCAATTAACAAACGCAATTCTCTTCCTCTTCAAGACTAAGTAAGAAAATGTGTTCCATCCATCCATCAATTGTTTTCATTTCTATAGTAAAGATATATAAGTTATTAATGGCTAAATGTATCATCTTTTTTTTACTTTGAATTCTCTCTTCTCTGATTTTTTTTAGGGTTAGATGTGATGTTTAACCTTTCACCTAATGCATAGAAGTTATAGTAAAAACTGAAAAATCGTGTTGTTCAAAAATGATTATGCATTGTGGTAAAAACTGAAAATTTGTGGACAACATGACAAAGGTGAGTGTGCATCAATTAGACCAACAACTACTTTATTACGTGAGTCCCCTATTTTTTCTCTCCACTAATTCTTCTTACAGATATGCTTTTTAACAAACTTTTTACTTTTAGTTAAAGTTCAATTTAAATTGCAAAACTTTAAGTGAGGTTTATTGAATGAGAAATAAGAATTTTTGGAAATTTCACTATTTTTTAACCAATAAGGAAACATGTTTATTTTTTCTCGTGTGCTTTTCAGTTGGGAATTTACAATTTCCAACAAAGTACATGCATTTTTTTTATCTAAAAATATTGGTTGCTTTAGTTATTTTTTAATTTTTGTAAGAAATTTGGTTCATTTAGAACTCAAAGTGTAATTTTTAATAAATTTTAGTGCATAATGAAATAAGTTCAAGAGACTATAAAAAAAGTGTGTTGTTAAAAAGAATGTTTGTGTACCTTTTTCAATTATACCCTTATATTGCATAGTTAAAACTATTTTAAGTGGTATTTAATAATTTCTAAAGTTACTTATAGTGGAATGTTAGCACTACTTTTTAGTAAAAACAAAATAGAAAACTATTTGATCCGGGTATAAATGAAGTAGAATAGTACATGAAATTATAAAATAAGAAATAAAGATAATTTATTTTAAATTTATATAAGTTAAATATATTTTAATATGAATGTAAAAATCTGAATGTCTCAACTAAAAATTACTTATTTTGCATGAATATAAATATAGATTAGATATAAGGATGGGTTTTAAAATTAAGGGGTTAATTGTTTAATTAGGCAGATTATGTTACAAAATATCACAAAAATTGAAACAGTCTTCTCTTTAAGACAAATCACTCTTGATTTTTCACGTAGTTAGATAGACCATAGAAGATCATGCATGGGCCAAACCCGTCTCTTTCAATCATTCGGTGATTTGAAAAAATAAAATAAAATAACATTATAACTTTAAAATGGAAATCTACTAGAATTATTTATGTTGGATAGCAATCAAAACTAATAATTCATGTTGGATGAGAGCCAAACAAAGATATGCGATGTTAACACATATCGTATTCTAGTTTCAAGATAAACACCTTCTTCCTCTGTTCCCGTAGTTTCTTCTATTACTTTTATAATTTTAAAAATATCAAAGGGTCACTTTTAATAATAATATGAGTTTAAGTGGATTCGTGAGTCTATTTTCATTTCTTCATTGTTTGTTAGTGGAGTTTTCATGTTAGATTAGAATTTTAATTATGTGTTTAAAAAGTTTAAATTAATTGAATTCATTTGTGTTATTTTTTTGGCATATTCAATAAGCCACTTTAGTAAAATTATAATTTCTGTTTCATTCATTGTTGGATCAAGTTTAAATTTTTAGAAAAGCTTGATGAGATATATGATTATTCATTTTGATAGTTGGAATCATGAATTGAAAGTCTTTGATAAGAGAAATCATTTTCACAATGTTGCTCTATTTTAGGTTTTTATTTTTTTTTCTTTAAATTTGAGAGCATTATTGCTTTGATGTATTGGATGGTTATAAACACTTATTTTTGTTTTTATTTGATTATATTATACATATATTTGATCTTGGTGGAGCTTGATTGGCTGACTTGTTCCAGGAGTTTATACTTCTCACATTTAGAGGATTTTTTCACAATAAAAATATCAGTATTCTCTTTTTGTAATTATTACTATCATTATCTATTATTGTTGATCCTCATAAATTCTTGCATGCAAGTTTGGAGAAATTATTTTCACTGCATACTTTAGTGTTGTTGTTGTTGTTGTTGTTTTTCCCATAAGATATATTAGTATCAGAGCTCTTTGGTTTGAACTCTATTTACTTGCTTGAATGATGAGAGGAAATACAAAGATGATTGCTTTAAATACAAATTATCATTTGTGGAAGGGAAAGATGAAAGACTTGTTTGTGAAGAAATAGTATTTTTCCCTCTTTGTTATGTAGAAGCCCAATTCTATGTCTAATCAAGAAAGAGACCTTGAGCACTAGATATATATTCAAGACAATGTTTATAATCACATTATTAATGAGGCATGTGTCAACTTTGTGGGAGGAGATTGAGTCTTCTTCTAATAAGTTAATTAATAATAAATTGTATCTATTGAATTACTTGATAAATTTGAGGTAGAGGAAGAGTTCTTCCATTTCATATCACTTAAAAGAGTTTTAAGAGCTCTTGATCAATTGTCAATAATAAGTATTAATTTTGATGATAAAGTTTTAGGACTATAATAATTGAATACTCCAAAAGTTTTACAAAGAAATACTTTTAATATACAATGTATTACCATCACATTATTTATACATATTTTATTGTTTAATATATATATATATATATATATATATATTACTAAAAATAATAATAATTATAATATATCTATTATAATAAATTATGAATATACAAATATAACAATTATAAATATATATAAAATTAAAACTAATTAATTAAAAATAATATAATAATATTATTCTACAAAATTACATACACGTTTAATTATAAATTATATAAATATAAATATAAGTTATAATAAATCTATATAAATAAATATATCATAATTAAACTGTTGTTTCGTGATCATGATATAAAGGAATTAAATAAAGCATGTAGTCATTTAAAGAGGTAGACATGACTTAACGAATTTACAAGGGATAAAGTAGTGGCCAACTTATCAACCACAGAAAATTTTAGGGACTTAATTGCAACTATATTTCTTTGAAGAACTAGAGAGGCAACATTCATATTCTTTGGGGTGCAGAAGAAGTAGCCCACTCCTTTTATAAGTAAAATAATTTTCAATCTTATTGGATATCGGGCCTTTGCTTCGTGCACACCTCAAATATTTAAACATACCTTTTTGTTTATATAGTGGAAAGTGTAAATGAGTGAAGGAAGTAATTTGAGAATGCATGTGCTGAATGAAATAGAAATTTTAAAAAATAATTAAAACAACTTTAAAACATGTAGTCTAGAAACTTTGTTAACATTCCATAATGATGATTCTAGAAGGCATTATTTTTCAATCTAGAATTAACTTTTTACTATTTTAAAGTATTCTAAAACGTCTAATAATAAGATTTATTATTACATAGTAAGCTTTGTAGAATATTTTAAAATTCATTCTACAACTCCTTCTTGAAATAGTTTAGAATTTGTTTTAACTTATAATTTCTGAAAAATTTATATTTTGTTAAAAAATATTGTTTCCAAAAAAATCCAAATTAGTTCCAAAACTGACTTTTATAGAAATCACATTTCATTTCTTTTTCACTTGATGATTCAAAACTCTCTTTCTTGTATTATTTTTATTAGAGATGACAAATAAACTTGAACTGTCAATATTGTCCAAATTTGTCCCCATTTTGATAGAAAAATTCTGCATTGATTGGGTATGGATATGGAGAATTCCAAACTTTTTCAATTGGATATGAGAATGAGCATAAGGATCTACATATCCCCACCATAATACTCGTCCCCGCCATATCTCTGTTGTCGTTTAAATTATTAAAATATTCATAATTAATTAAGTAACCCTATATATATATATATACTTTCTATTTTTTATTTCTTCTAATTATTTGGTTTGTCATGAAACTCATTCGCATCTCCAATATATTTTTCATCTTATCATAATCTTTATGAAATTATGTTAAAATGATGTATGTTAATTTAAAATTTTTTATGTCTCACATTTGAATATTTCTATTATTTTTTAATATTTCTATTTATTTTATATTTTATTTTCACATGAGAAAGTTTAATATTCTGAATTTAAGGGTTTAACCATTCATTTACTAGGTAATATAAAAAAAATCTTTACTTATTATTATTAATTTTTGTTTTATTTGAAGAACTTTTTTGTTTCGTTAAAATAATTTTCGTTATTTTTCAACCATATGATGATATTTGAAAAGTTTTCTTAGATCTCTCAGGTATTTTCTTCTTATCATACCCTTAATTATACATTTATTTTTTCTTTGTGCGATACTTTCAATAGTCTCTCAAATTATTTCTAAGACATACATTTTTTAATTTTTTAATATTTAATTTTTTTTTGTTTATTTTTATCATGTAAAATACTATTTTGATATATTCTATCTAATTATTTTTTATTTTCTAACTCATTATCAATCATACTGTAACTTTTTTATTATAATTAAATAAATAACTTTTATTTACTACAATATAAAAATTTAATGTAATTGTCAAGAATATTTTTTTATCACCATCCAACATATATATATATATATATATATATATATATATATAAATATATATAAATATATATATATATATATATATA
>Ga0099822_1006599_pt1 | contig 15100 bp, 5 predicted proteins | sample CowpeawhiteBW_FD_76839 | JGI IMG/M metagenome (GOLD analysis project Ga0099822, IMG submission 76839) | Root nodule microbial communities of legume samples collected from California USA - Cow pea white BW | ecosystem: Host-associated > Plants > Roots > Nodule | place: USA: California | collected...
AAAAAAAAAAAAAAAAAAAAAAATGTTTATTTTTTTATTTTTTTATAAAAATATATATATATATATATATACATATATATATATATATATATATATATATATATATATATATATATATATTTACATATTCTTGTTCTACAGCTACCTAGCCAGCTGCATGGTGCAGCTATTATTTGGCCTATTTACACATATACTCTTTCTTCTGTCTTCCCCTACCATACTGTGCCCCATATATATAGTTATATATACATCTCAAATGGAATTATTTTGGTAAACTCGCCACCACTGAATAAAGTTCCTTTTCCAGCAATCTGGTTGATTTGTATAATTGCATGTGTCCCCATTCCCTTACATATGGTCCCACCCCTCTTTCTGTGGTCTCCCTTTATCCCTTCTTTCTCCATTTTTACATTTATTTTCTCCCTTCACTTTGTCCTATCTATATTGCTAACACTAAACACTTTTTTCACTATTTCGGTAACCTATTCATCTCTTCCATCTCTCTCCAATATACTAATTTGTCACCACCAAATCCCTGCATATACATCTATCTCTATATCTATCTATCTATCTATCAATCCCAGATCATCTTATTATCTATATATATTACCACACTCTCTCTAACTGGACCACCATGTGACACTCTTCAATATTTTCTCATTCTTCTCTCTGCACTCTGCGGGATCACAATACAACAAACAAACAAATCTTTCTCTGCTTTATCCTCCACTCAGATCAGATGTGTACATCATTTTTTTAATCAAATATTATTATGGCTAAGCCCTATATATATTCTCTAGACTTTTGAGCACGTGATGATGTGGAATTTCAAGCTCCAAAATAACTTTCTTTACCCTTATTATCTATCACACACATCATTTATGATTATAGGATTTTCTAACGTCGTTTTTAAGGATAACAAATAAGGCTACATTATTAATTAGGTCGTTTTCGACATGTTTTGATGAAAGGAAAAGGCAAATATAACAGACTGTCAATTTTAACACTTACAATTAATAAACTGACTTAGTAGACAAAGTATAGCCTAAATAGAGTGATAATGCTCCCTACTTTGTCAATGTATAAATGAGGAAATAAATGAGGAGAAGAAAAAAAGAGAGTGTGTAATCTCAGGTTGGGTTTTGCAGTGTAATATATATAACTTTGGCAAGTGTAGTTGTCTCTCTACAACACAAATGTATGGTAAATATCCTAATTCTTTTCACCCTTCCATTTGTTACAAACTGGTCCACTCCTACACCTCACACCATCCTATACTTACAAGTTTTTGTAAAGTTATGAATTTAAAACGTAGAAATTCAGTGATCAAGCATAAAAAGTGGAATTGTACAGAAATTGAAATGCATGTATGACTGTAAATTATATATGCTTCATTTGATATTTATAGTTTGATTTCGTGAATAAGGTATATGTGGGTGAGTATTTGCTACAGTTTCGTCATATGAATGTTAGATATCATGTAGGGTGGGTGGTTTCTGTTGTAAGGTTGTGCTTGTCAAGCTATGTGAATGTTTGGTTTTCACTGTATCAGTGATTGCTGTGTTTTTTTTTTTTTTTTATGTGCAAACTTATAAGATTTAAAGGCACAAACATTTGGTTGTTTTGCAGAATAAAGATGGTTAAGGATATAGAGTGTAATTGTTTTCTTGAATGTATGTTATCTTAATTAGTATTTTGTGACAAAAAATGTAGGGTCATTTATGTGTAATGATGCAATATAGGGTTTATATAAAATGTGTATATTTCATCGTATTGTTTTTTATTGTGATGTGTTTATCTGTAACTCAATGACGAAGTAGTTAAGCTTAATTTAGTTTTATTAATTAAACCGATTTAATAAAGTGAAGTTTATAGATTATAGTTATAATTAAGAAGAATGGATTTATTTAAAAAAGTTATGTTTTATAGTAAGAAAGTGAAGTTTGTGTATAGAAAGAGAAGGGAGGGCAATGGGGGACCAATGAATTCAGCTTTTATATGCATTGCATAGTTGGTGTAGATAGGGGATATTCAATATTCAATAGTCAATAAACACGTGTAGGTTTAGTAAATTTACATATTTTTCTTTCTTTAAAGATATTGACTTTTTTATTTTTAGTATGCTTATGATATATATTAGACATACCAGGATTAATATAATTACAATTTCTCCTTTTTGGTGTATTCTTATAATTTAGTTTGATCGACAACTGAGTGTGTAGAGATGACAATTAAGTTAATTAAAAGGTTTAAATATAGTAATAGATTCTGAATAATCTATATCTTTTAATTTTTTCTTGTTTATAGTATTTAATGAACTCTTTTTTGTTCAAATAAGTCTGTGTAAAATGTGAATTACATGTAGACCAAGAAGGTATTAATAAAAATATGTAGGAGAGAGAAAGCCAGAAAAAGAAAGAAAAAAAATGTAAAAGATAAAGTAGTTGAAATTAAAAAAAAAAGATAAAATAAATAAGTGAAAAGTTTGTAATTTATTTTATTGATTCGACGAAAAAGAATAATTAGATAATTAATTAATTTTCAAAATACTCATATTGGAAATATAATTACCTATGAAATTATTATTTTATAAAATTTAAAAGTATTAGTGAACTAATTCAAATTTATTTATTAGTTCAAATAACTAATTGTAAATCATGTATCAATTTTTTTCATATACCAAATTTAAAAAAATTAAAGCAGAATAAAAATTTGCAAATAAAAAATGGAAATTACACATGAAATAAAAAAGTATAATTTTAAATTCACACTTCAAAAATGTTAAACCTTAATTTCAAAATATATTAATAACATGCATGTAAAGAGAGGAAGTTAAGAAAAAAAAGACAATTGATTATGGTATTAGAAGTACATAATCAATTTCAACATTTATATCTATATTCATAATTAATGAACAAACAGAAAGATTCAAAAAAAAAAAAAATAGGAAGATACGCTTATATTAAAATTAAAAATGATGGTTAACTATGTTTTTTTATAATGTGGTTTTTGGTTCTAAATTTTGATTTGTTAGGTTTTTTACTTAAGAATTATATGGACGTAATCTTTCTGATTAATAATAGTGTTAATTGTTGTTTTTTTTAGGATGTTGTTGATATGAGAAAAATTAAAGCTTATTTAAAGTGATTTGTGGTTTATTACGTAAAAAAAAAATTAATATTGTTAGAAAAAAGAATTATAATCATCTATTTCTTAAAAATAAGGACTTAATAAAATCAAAATTTAAGATATAAAAAATCTAAAATATTGTTTATGAAAAAAATACATAGTAAATTTTAAAATTAGAACAAAAAAAAATTGTAAACTTAAAAATATTACCTGTTTGTTATTTTTTCTTTTAACGCTCACAAGGGGATAAATAGCCTCTTATCCCAATATTTCCAACCTTCGTTCTCAAAACAAAATAATGAAAACGTGAACAATGGATCCAAACATTCTCATAATGATAACTTATAAAATGAAAGAAACTACATTAAGAAAATATATATTGTGTACAAAATTTCCTCTCACTCCAATTAATTTTTCATTTTTGTATCTTCTTTTTAAATCAGTTGTGCAGATGTGAACACTAAATTATTTAAATGAATGGAAACATTCCTACAATGATAATACTTCTAAAATGAAAGAAATAATATTAAAAACAAATATTTAAAGCACTTAATTAATAATAGTTGACTGTAACACTTGCAATCCATATTAAGTTATTTTTTCTAAAAATAAAATTAACTTAATTTTTTTATTTATATTTTCATAAAAACGAATTATGTTATCTAGTTACACCGCTTTTAAATATATACCAGTTTGTTTTTAGTACAATAAAAATAAAAAGTACAATAAAATTTTAGTTTTATTAATTTTACTTGAATTCGAATAATGATTGAACTAACTGAATATGTCTTTATTCTTTACTAACTGATAATATGTATTTGTAAAAAAAAAAAAGATAACTAACATTAATATGTAACAATTTTAAAAAAAATATTAGGAATTTTAAAATTGTAAAATTAAAAATTAAAATTACAAAGTAAAAGGAGTAAATGTTTTTCCTCAAACTTAAAAACATTTTTAATATTATTTTTTTAATAATAACATATGACAAATTATAAAAATTAAAAATATATTTAATTTTATCAACTATTAAAAGAATTTAAATAAAACTAAAATTAAAATTTTTATATTATAATAATATTTTTTATTGTAGTTAGAAATAAAATATATCTATATTTATTATAATAAAATTAGTTTTTACCTAGAATAATAATGATATCGAAATTTTTATTAATGATTTTTTATTATTTTATTTATTTTACCTTTTTCATATATATATATATATATATATATATATATATATATATTTTGTGAAATTCGAGTATATCCTAAATTAGTAATGCCTTTCTCATTTTCCATAATTATGATATAGATAGAACATGGAGAAAAAAAAAAATGTGGTCCAAACTTCAAGACATGCATAGAGTTGAAGAAAGCTATCTTCTGAAAAGACAACAATTGCCACCTACCCCTAATTTATTGTCCTCCTTCGTTAATGTCACACTATCTCGTCTCTTGCACAACTAATTTTTATTTTCTTAATACTTTTATAACAAGAATTTTTATTAACAGTTTTGAGATTTTAGATATAGTCACAATTCTAAAATATGTTTTGTAACATTATTTATATATATATATATATATATTAATTTACACTTATATAACTTTATAAGTTATTATTAAAGTATATATAAAATTGTCACCAGTTATGCACCTATGATAAATGGACAAGTAAGTACATTTTAACAAGTGTGCAAAAGTTTACTCACGTATTTTTACTTTTTATATTTGAAAGAAATACATTCATATTTTAAATAAATTATTTGTGGGACTTATTAATGTTGTAGATGACACAAATTATTCAATGAGTGAGACAAACTATAATCGAATTATGATGTTTAAACTGTTACATTTTTAAATAGAAAAAATTTGTCATGACTAACCTTTTAGTTTTTTGAACGTGTGATAAGTTAAGAGATGAATTCAATAATTAATATAAGAGACTTAAGGTAATAAGTTTGATTTTCAATAAATTTGATGAAAAATGTTAGTAGAAATGAAAAAAAAATGTAAAATACTCCGTTAAGTTTTGTATATTTTATAGAATTTTTTGTGTTAAAATAATTTTTTTGCAAGAAAATATGAAAGATTGTAATAGGAATAGAAACAAAATTGAATATATAGATATTAATGTGTGTACGAATATGGAAAGAAAATTTAAGCATTTTATATAATTGCAAATATAACATGTGAAACGAAACGGGGTCCCCAATAGATTTTTTGGTGTGATGGTGATGTAAAGTGGGGCTTCTTTCAGATGCAAGGAAAGGCTTTAACATTTGTATTAGTAAATTTAGGGTGAGGGTGGCGGCACCCTAATTCTTAAACTCTGAATTTGAAATCCCTAATTCTTCTTTTCTTACCCTTAACAGGAATCTAGGTACCTAGGCATGCATGCAATTGTTTTCTTCTCTGTCATCCACATGTGGCCTTCTGGTGTGACATTTCCTCGGAAAATTCTCGGTAAGTGTTTTTACCAACTCTTTCCTTTCCACTCTAATACCAGATCCCAACAAAACAAAAACCTCAAATTATTCAACTTTTTCTTTAATTAATTAACATACACACACAACAGTACATTAACTCAAACCTCTTTCTTCCATTTCCTTCTCTTTCCAATTTAATGGCTTCCACTGCTCAATTAGGGTTTCAATCGCTTTCCATTGCACGCATACCTCTCCCACAATTAATGAAAGCAGCAAACAAAGAAACACCGTCACTCTTTCGCATTGGTTCTTTCTGCTGCATTTTATTGCATTATCTCCTATCAAACAAAACTTTAAGACGGGATTCAGATGTCATTTTGTGTTTTAAGGATTCTGTAGTGTGTACTTCATATTGTTACTCGTCAATTCTTTTGTTTTCACTTTATCAATCGATGCTTTTGAGACAACTTAGTCGAAGAACAACCGAATGATGTTAAGGGAGATGGAAGAAAGAAAGTGAAAGCTAGGAATTTCATTTGATGAATAGAAATGAAAGGAAAAGAGATAAAATAACATGGAGGATGGAATGAATATATATTGTTTATATTTATTGTCATTAAACAACTCTCACGGGGTACTAAAAGTTACTTGTAGGTCATGTAATTTTTTCAAAGTTTTTTAATGTCACATCATTTTCACTATCGTAAGTATATAGACTTCCAACTATTATAGAGTTTCTTCAATGAATGATCATAAACTACTTCACACTTTTATATTTTATTATTTATCTCTATTCATCTCACCGAACATAGATTAAAAAATAGGTGAAACCAGAAAAAAGGTAGAGTAGTTGTGTGCAGATGTGGCATTGTATATATGGTAGCCCAGAGGTGTGGTTTTCTTGCATATATTTGCTTTCACAATAGCTTTTTTTGAAAGAGATGATCTGAAGACATTATTGAAGTTATTTTTTTAAATGAGGGTAACATAAAAGGAGGATTTTTAATTGCTTAAATGATGATGACTAGTTTTCATGCTATTAGTCTTTGCTGTGAAAATAAAAGACAGTCACAGGTCTCTCTTGTATCTCCTGCTACTTCATGATGCTATTTATTAGTACTTCTTCTATTAAATATGTGTGGCAGAAGCTTTAGAAAAAGGATATATGTTTTTTTTCATTTAAAACTATAATAATATTACAAAGAGAGATTCAGAAGAAACAATAAAGAGACTCACACTATCATATGTGATGAGGTGCAGCATGCCAGTGCATAGAATTGTAATTGGAATATGACTAGACACTATTCCTCTTGCCAAGGCAAACGCAACTTGTTTCATCCTCTTTTTTCTCTGTGCTAGCTCTACAAGTTGAACATGACAACGTTAATTTTTCACTTTGGTTGTCTGTATTATAGATTCAAATATGTAATTTATGGTGATTGGAGGCTCATCCAGCCAAGAAAAATATAGGCAGCAGCAGGTCACAGTGGACCACTCGACGATACTACTGGCTACTCATAAACATAGCCAACTATCTGATGTAGAGGTAGATATCATCACCATGATCAATTACTTTGTAGCCATCTAAGTCATATGAATCATATTTATTTTTCTGATTTTCGATAAGATAAATGAGAAACAGAAACATCCAACCAGGATTTGAGGTTTGAGGTTCGAGGATGCATTATTCAACACTTTTGTTTCAGTATCTGTGTTCACTGCATACATACATATATATATATATATATATAATGAAAACAAAGAAAGTATATAGAGTTATAATTATTCCCTAGCTTGCCCTTGTCTCTCCTACAGACCAGAGAAACACACAGATCATATATTTTATGACATTTTACTTTTTTTGGTTGTCTATGTTTTTTTATCTGGTTGAGTGTCTATATATAAAAGAAGGCAACTGATTATTAATTTTGTTCAACTGTAATCTCCAGGCTTTCATGGTTAATTAACTAACCACTCAGTTCATGTAAAAGTACACAAATATAGCATGTGGTTCAACATCTTAATGTACATGATATACTGTAGTTTTCAACGTGCATGTAGAGAGAGTTGATGAATCTCACTTCTGGAGACAATAATTCATGTGTACGTGTTAAATATAGGAGATGGCTATGCTTTGAATATGTGTTGAAGAAACAACATATGTTTAATTTGTTGATAAATTTAAAAACGATGATGTTGTGAAACAGAGAGAAAGGTTCATATATCTGACATGTGTGGCTGTGTCTAGGTGAATGTGTTAAAATTGTACATTAAATACGTAGTTTGTATCATATAATTAACATCAAAGAAGGAGACTTAATAATATAAATTGATGAGTAGTACCTGTTGAAACGAAAGATCACGTGCAGGGAGCAGGCAAGTTAATGATTAGTTTTACGTATATATACATTCATAATATTACACTCATACTCGTCCCTTACGAAAAATAAAATAATTATTAGTTCAGATTGCATTAATTTCGACTTTCGGCTATTCCTCCCACTTCCTAGTTAAGTTATCTATATTCAGAAAGTCTCACAATCCTCACATAATACTATTCCTAAAACAACTGTTAATGATGTTTTTGGGGTCACACAAAGTACATATTCAAAACGTAGTTCTTTTGATGGGGTAACTTAAATTCATTGGTTGGTAAACTTAGGCAATGTTTGAAGTTATTAAATGTGTTATAAAAACATATGGTGAAGGATTAATCTACAGGATGTCAATTCCTTTTTTCTTTTTTTTCTTCTTTAAAATAGGTATCAATATATATAGCTATTATACTCATAATATTATCCTGCCATATTGTAAATGTAATGCGAAGATAATAAAACAATCTCTCGTATATAGTTTTATGGATTTTTTTTTCAGTTTTGAAATATTCATAAATAAGAGTGCTGATTTTCGAACTATATTCCTTTGTAAATTCCGAAATTAAATATCATGTTTGATCCCTACTTCTATTATTGATTTCGCATTAATTTCTAGTGATATATACACACATTTACTATTTTAAAAGGAAGAATTTATTCTGTTTTTGTTGAAAACTTAAATTTTCTTTAAGACAACTGGTTTTAAGGAGAGACGAAACATTTGATTGTTAACCAAATATGTTCTAAGAAAGATTTGTGAAATGCTTTTTTAAATCACATGTGGTTCAACCCTTTTGTGTTTATTTATGCTTTACAAATCCTCCAAGAGAACTAAACGTATAATAAATAAATAAAAACCATGAATGATTAAATTACATAGCCATAATAAATAAATTTTATATATAAACATATGGTACCAATTTTATTCATTTATGTTCATGTGTTCGATTTTATTTGACAGTGTCAGATATTTAAAACATTGTGGTAAAAAAAAAATTAAAAGAAAAATCGGACTAAAAGAAAAGAATTTAGGAGAAACCAATGTCACTATTCCATTAAAAAATGAAACCTAAAATGGCCAAGCAACTTTACAAACTTTAGCCTAACATAACAAAAACAACTTTATCTTAATAAATGTATTAAAACAATCTGTGTTGAATAAACCGTGTGTAGTTTGTACACGGGATAATTAAAGCACTCTGCATACAATTTTAATACCAGTGTTGTCACCTAAAGTTAAATTTAATGGTTTCTTCTGTTCATATAAGTAATCTCGTTAAGTAAAATTAGTAAACTATATATATATATACATGATTATAGGAAATTGCATTAGAGTTGTCTAATTTACTATATTGAATTAGCCAACGACCTTATATACACTACTAACGGTTAACCATTAACCCACAAGGGTTATAATAATATATATCTCTTCACATTTCAAGGTATCAGTCTCGAAGAGTGAGAGCATTACAGAAAATACAATTTGCTTACATTAACCAATGATTGAAGTTTTAATATAGGAATAATAAAGTAAAGACATGCATATAATATAAAGGTGTTAATTGTATGAAGATTATGATTTGAAAAATGAAATAGAGAAAAAAGATAGAAAGGTAGGGCAAAAGGGTCCTTGGAGTTGGGTTGGAAGAGAAAGATAGTTTCCATGAATGAACTGAATTGCTTTAGTAAACAATGGAGGGGGAATTAATATTGATTGTTTATAAGGACAGCAATGAGTTGAAGGGAAGAGAAGAAGAAGTTTTATTTATTTATATATTATTGAGAGAGAAAACAGTGGCAGGAGAGAGGGTGCAGTGCAGGGCAGGGTGGTCTGTTTTCATTTTCTCATAGTTTAGCCATTTGCTTTTCCTTTTCTTACCTTTCACCCGGGGACCATCCACAACACACTCAATCAATGACACTAAAAGTCAAAAAAAAGAAAAAAAATAAAATAAGTGTACACTACTCTATCATCTCTCTCTCTCTCTCCATTATGCCATTATGCCATTGCCATTTTCTCTGCTACAACTAGGTAGAGCCATGTAGTTTAGCCCGTACTCGTGTGTGAGCTGCCACGAGATAAATTAAAGGATATCATTGCGTTGCTTTGTAGGATTTGTTAAGAAAATGAGTGTGAAAGCTAGATTTAACAGAGTTAAGTTAAGGTGATTGCTTCTGGAACAACTGGGCTTTTGGTCTCAACCCAGAAGCATATGTACTGTACAGATTATACCAAATATGATGAAAACGACAAGTTGCTCACATGACCACAATAGGCACATTATTCATGGCCCCCACGTAAGTGTAGTAATCCTTTCTATCTACCTTTCTCTCTCTCTCTCTCCCACGAATAAAACTGGGTTGCAACAAATTTTTTTGCTTCTTTTCCTACTTGTAAAGAACCTTCTTGTGAGGTAACTATACTTATAGCTAAAATCCACACGACTTCACTCTTTTTTTCTCTCTCTCTCTCTCTGGATCTAACTTCTCATCATATTATGCTTTATAGGTCAGCAGCAGTATATAACAATAACACCACCCCTTTTTCAATTCTCCATTTCATGGCTTGTCTTTCTTTAGGGTTTGGATTTGGAGTGTTGTGGTCAAATATGAAGGCACCGACGGTTTTAATTTTTGTGTACTGAGAGTCTGCTTTTGTTTTTCTTTAGAGCCTCAGCAATCTGGGTAAAATATCTTCTTCCCCATGCTACTACGGCTATGTCATGCCAACCTTCAATTTAATCTCATTAAGTCTTTTTAATCCCCCCACTTTTCTGTTTCTTCTCAGATTTCTTCTTTTTTATTTTACTTTCCTGCCCTCTTACTTTCTTCGATCGCTTTATTCTAATCATTTCATTTATTATTATTATTATTATTATTATTCTTTCTATCTTTTTCCATTGTTTTTCCTGAGATCCAGAGGTTATTATTAACAGAATTCAAGGTAGGTCAGCCATAACTCCATGGACTTGATACAACAAGTTAAAGGCACTTATTCTGATAGCAGGGAGGAAGAGGAGGAAGAGGAAGTGACAGAGATTATTGGTATCACAAGAGAACCGGAAAGCAGCAGTAAGCTAGCTCTATTTCCTTATTACCCCTTTTAATTTCTTCATCGATCCACCACAAATTAATTAACTCATCTCTTTAATTAACCATCCTCATCTTCTTCAATTCTTCTTCATGTATTAAATATGCCCCCACACCTTCAAAATCCACGGTTGGGGAACCATCGTTAATCTCTCTACGCCACTAACACCTCACCCACTCCCCATGAATTAGGGTTACACCACCACCAAGATGCCGCATCCAATTTTGGAAAGAAGCTGGACCTGATGGAGTTGTCACTGGGGAGCAGCAAGGAAGAGGAAGGGGAGGGAAATTTGCAACAAGGAGGAGGAGGAGGAGCGGTTCATCATCATCATCACCATCACCAACAACAGCAACAGCATGAACATCATCATCAACATCATCATGAGGGTCACGGAACCTGTTCAAACACGAAGGAAGTAGTGGAGAAAGAACACATGTTTGACAAAGTGGTGACACCGAGCGATGTGGGGAAGCTGAACAGGCTGGTGATACCGAAGCAGCACGCGGAGAAGTACTTCCCCCTTGATTCGTCGTCGAACGAGAAGGGTCTGCTCCTGAATTTCGAGGACCGGAATGGGAAGGTGTGGCGGTTCAGATATTCGTATTGGAACAGCAGCCAGAGCTATGTGATGACAAAAGGGTGGAGCCGTTTTGTGAAGGAGAAGAAGCTGGATGCAGGTGACATTGTCTCTTTCCAGCGTGGCCTTGGCGATATGTATAGACATAGATTGTACATAGATTGGAGGAGAAGAACCGATCATGCCCATCCCCCCTCTGATCCCTCCGCCTCCCCTTTGTTTCTTCCCTCTATCAGATGGTACTCTCTTCCCGCCACCTCCCCCATCGTCCCACCCCGCTACCACCACGATCATCACTTTCACCACCTCAATTACAACAACCTCTTCACTTTTCAGCACCAACACCAGTACCTTGGTCATGCTCATGCTCACGGTGCTGCCGCTGCCACTGCCACTGCCTCCGCCCATCATCACAGCAACTATGCCGACCATAATTCCGGATCTGGACCTGGCTCACTCTATTACCTCAGGTCCTCCGTGCCGATGGGTACTGCTGCTGATCAAAACTTGGCAGGCAGAGGGAATAACATTGTGCCCATGATCATCGATTCGGTGCCGGTCAACGTCGGTCATCATAATCATCGCCATGGGCATGGGCATGGTGGCATGTCGAGTGGGGGTGGTAGTTCTACCCCAAGTAGTGGAAAACGACTCAGGCTATTTGGGGTGAACATGGAGTGTGCCTCTTCCGGTGAAGATTCCAAAGGGTTGTCTTTGGGTTCGGCAGCGCATGTCGCAGTGGGAAATTCAGTTCCTTCTTCTTCGTCTCTCCAGCAACGCCTGAGGATGCCCCATGAAGAACCCCTTTCTTCTTCAGCAAGGTTCGGTGATCACAAAGGCGGAACCGGAACTTCTCTGCTGTTTGATTTGGATCCCTCCTTGCAGTATCAGCAGTAGTCATCAAAATAAATTCAACATATCCATCATCCACCAATAATGAATGGAGAAGATGCAGTTTCGGAGTTAGTTGGGCTAGCTACCCTCTCTTTTGCGGCATTTGTTTTTTCTTTACTTAATTTTCTCTCTTCTCTATATTTCTCTCTCGCCAGCTTGCTACAAAGGAAAGAGCTCCCAAACTTTCTTTATATTCTTCTTTCTCCTACTCCTAATCAGTAGTAATATATTAGCAGCAGGTATAAGTTAGCGTTTGAACTTTTTGGTATGAACTGAACTGCACGAAGAGTTAATTAGCTGGAATTCCAGTCTCAAAGGAAATGAAAACAAAAAAATCGTTTCAAGACCAAGAGATGGAATATGAGATCTCCATTAGCTAGAACTTCAATTGTGTATAATGCAACACATATAATATATTATATTTATAATTTATCATATTATATTTATATATATAATATATATACTGTTGCTGTCCCCTTTTTTTATTGCATTGGTATATACTGTTACATATGTACTCTCTCTCTTTCCGTTCACTGCATTTAATGATACACAGAAAAGCTTGTTGCTTTGTTGTATCCTCCAGTGATTCTGTTAGCCTTGTTGGGTTGATGCGCTTCACAACACTGATGCTTCTGCAGCTGCTTAGTTAGGCATTTTCGCTTACTGATAAAAGAGCAGAAAGTTGTACAGCTGTAAAAAATGGTGAATAAATTATATTCTTCTTCAAAGTTTCATTTATATCTGTGGTTACTTTTTTCATTATTTCTTATGCTATTGATGTTATATTTAATGAGTAGTTACTCTTTCTTCTCCGGCCCTCTTTCTTATATCTTCTCTGAACTTTCTTCTCTTCTCTCCAATTCAGAAACAGCAATAAGCTTTGGACAACCACAAGTGTATCAGTGTAGATTTCTTCCACGTATTAAAAGAGTAAGTATCTCGATGTTTCTCCAAACTAAATTTTCTCTTTTTATTCTTATTTCTACTCTCTCATGCTCCTTATAAGTACTGTAGATAGATATCACTCTCTCTCTCTCTCTGGATTTTGATGTTTAGTTGACTACTCTTTAGCACAATAGTCTAAGTTCATTAGCCACTGGTTGCTTAAATACCATTTTGTATTTTACTTTAGTCATAGGTACAATTACTGTTACAAACTTTTGAACAACAATGAAAAAAACAGTTTACTTCGTAGATTTTGATCGTATATTCTTTTGTCATTTATATCCAATTTGATGGATTTTGCTTTGAGGATCACAGCAGTAAATGCATTTTATCACACATATATATATATATATATATATATATATATATATATATAAAAGTATGCATGTATATATGTTTGATTTATGTTTATTTTGAATTTGATGAAAGAGATTGGTTCAGATTATGGTTAAAGTAGCCCTAGGTTTGAATATTAATCTCACATTTATTAGAAATAGACTGTTCATGGCATAAAAAGGAGAGATTAAACGGAACGTGATTTGCAGAGTGTAGTAATTAAAAGCAAAATATAAGAGAGACTAAGGAGTAGGAGTTTCTTTTAGGTACACAATTGAACCTCTGATGCTTTTCTATCCAAATGTTAAGGGTATTTCAGATCCGTTTCTGCTTTCAATGTCCATGTGAACTCATTCAAACCGCTGGAAATTAAAGTACCAAACACTTCAAATAATTATACTCCTTTCAATAACCATATTTAATATGCTTAAACTCTAACAAAATATTCAAAGTGAAAAAATATCATCAATTATCAAAATATTTCACACACCCTCCCTCCCAATTATATCATTTTTAGCTCATGCATCATAACAATGACGTTCTATTTAAGCCATAATGACTTATTTAATTTATGTTCTATTTTGAAATGATGATTGATATAGATCAATATTTATATGACAAGGAATGCAGTTCTGGTTGATGTTATATTTATAGTTATATTTCAATTATTTATGATGTATTTAATAAAATCATTTATTATGTAGATGATCGAGATAAATGTAATGGGAGGTTGTAGTATTAACAGTATCTATAGTTATATATAATTTTTCAAATACTTCTTGAAAACTTACACACTACTGTTCAGTAACACTGTTTGTGTATTTTTTTTTTATTCATTAACATCTATTTATGTTTGCGGGTGAGTTTTCCCATTTATTATATATAGAAAGTTTGCAGTTTCACCTAGACATTAAACAAGGTAAGTGAGTATTTCCATAGTTCACTGTTCAAATGGTTTTTTTTGTCTTTAAAATAATAGTTAATAGTTAAAGAATCAATAAATATTTTTTTATGAAAAATTAAGATGAATCCATAAAAACTTTAAATTCAATTTCTTAACCGGTATCATGCTCATTTAAACTGCTTTCAGAAATATAACTAGTTCGTGTTGAAGACATCATTTGGATAAAAAAAAAATACATATATAACTTGTAATCTATTTTCAAACCTAGTTGATTATTATTAACTATAAGAGATAGTTAAGTATAAATTTGTTAAAACATCAATGGATACGTAATAGAATATATATATATATATATATATATATATATATATATATATATATATATATATATATATATATATATATATTTTTTTTTTTTAT
>Ga0099822_1006600_pt1 | contig 15097 bp, 11 predicted proteins | sample CowpeawhiteBW_FD_76839 | JGI IMG/M metagenome (GOLD analysis project Ga0099822, IMG submission 76839) | Root nodule microbial communities of legume samples collected from California USA - Cow pea white BW | ecosystem: Host-associated > Plants > Roots > Nodule | place: USA: California | collected...
GTGATTCATGTGTGGCAGGTGGTGGAGGGGGAGAGGAAGGGGGAGCTGCTGCTGCTCGATAGGGAGAAGGGGGAGGATGGGGGGAGTGTGAATATGTTTTTGGTGGTGAATGGGTCGCCGGAACCGACGGCTGCGGCAATGCTGTCTCCGCTCAGGGATGTGGAGAGGAAGAGGAAGGGAAGGTCCAGCGTGAGTAGGAAGTCCTTGAGCCTCGACCAGTTTGTCGTGCCGCAGACCGTGTTTGCACTCACTGACAAACCAGTTTGCTCCTTTCAGGGACATCTTCATGATGTTCTTGATCTCTCATGGTCTAAGTCTCAGGTTAGCTTCCAATTTTCATATGGGTCTTGATGTTCTTTGGTTCTAGAAAAGTGTTCAATTTCAATGTGTCAGTATAACTGTACCGAGTATTTTGCACTCCTGTGTTAGATATGCTTTTGTACATTATTCATTTTTTCTGTTAACTGAACAATTCGCATTTACTGAACTGTTGGAGTGAGTTTTCTGCTCTGTATCTATATCAGAAAGGTTTGACGTTCTTAGATAATTGATGGGAGTGGGACAGTTTTTAAGTGGTTGAAAAGGCATCAAGGGATAATAAATATGGATTTCAAATTGTGTTATCTGTTGTGTTTTATAAGCAGTTTAGGCAACGATGATTATCTTTTTGAGTGAGGTTCTACCTTATTTTGTTTCGTGTTTTCTGGTTATTACATTGAAAGGTATTTATGTGCAGTTCATGAGCTACTACGCTATTTTTAGTTTGGGTTGAGTCGTTGTAATATGTATTGTTGGATCAAGTGGATAAAGTTCTGGCCCAATGAGAAGGTTTCTGGATTCTTCTTTTTCCCTACACCCCGTCAGGTTGATTTTGGTTTACAAAATTTTGATTTTAATGGGTATAAATCGGTCTATTTTTCCTATAGAATTACATTTCTATTTTTGGCATTTTTTAGAAAGGAGTTTAAAAATGGTTAATTTAGGAAGGTAACTTATAAACTACGGGGATGGCATTTGTGTTAATATAATTAATGGTTACTTTGACAATAAATCCTCTGGGTATGTTCAATTTTTCCAGCAATTACTATAGTGAACAATAGATATGGAGATAATTTGGATTGTCTATAAAGAAACGAGTGTTGGGAAGTCCTATATAGCTTGCCTCAATTCTTAGGATGTAGCTTATATATTTGTTTTCACTTGATGTCAATTTGTTTTAAGATGAATTCTGCAAACGAGAGCTAAAACTTACTGCTCAAGAGTGCTGAAGAGACACAGTATATCTGCCAGTCAGTGACGTGCTTAGATTCCCGTTTGTATCATGGGAGTGTTTTTCAGATGGTTTATTACTACCATTGTGATAAATTATTGAGATTTGTCTTTTGTTTTAATCTTATCTAGAGGTCATTTTTCATTGTTTCCTATGTAAGTTTAAGGTAGTGTTTGGTAAACCTAAAAAGAAAAAAGAAAAAAAAGAAGAAAGACATTGACTAACTAGGTACTGAGGTCCTAATTGAAATTGTTATTAGTAGACCAGTCAAATTTAAAAGTCAGTTTCCAAGTCAAACTCAAAAACTGGCCTAAAGCATTTCTAAACTAAGTTGCTGTAATCCTGTCTCTTTTTCCCTTATAAGAAATATGTATTTATCTCCCCTTTCCTTATAGACTTGGCTACATGTACCAAATAATATTTGTTGTTGCACGTTCAAACCCGATAATAGAGAAATGGGCAATATGTGATACTGGTTGTAATTTATATTGTTTGATGAAACCATCTTTAACTTTGAAACATTTGATCAAAACTTTTTACTTGATTCTTTTCATACCGAAACACATCTTAAACCTCAGCATCCTTGTTTGAGTTATACCCTATAGATAGAGTCACAATAATGTGGGACTAGGGTGAGCACCTTTTGCAGTGGTTGAAATTTTATGGATGAATTGTAATGGTTGATATTTATTGCAGGCCAAAATGTTGTCTTTGAAAAACTTCCATTGGAGATATCTTTTATTTATTTAGAGATCTTTATTATTACTGTGTCAGTTGAGAAATCTTTAAAATCTCAATAGTTGTGAACAACCAGTACAATATATTCTACGAATGAGTTAAAATGCATGTATATTTAGATCATCCTTTTAATATATTTTCCCCCAATTTTTCTCAGCACTTGCTCTCATCTTCAATGGACAAAACTGTGCGGCTGTGGCATCTGTCTAGCAAGTCTTGTTTGAAAATATTTTCACACAGTGACTTTGGTGAGTAAATGCAGTTATTACATATTGCAATACTCTCTCCCTTAATTTTAGTGGAAATCATATGCATTAATTAATATCAATGGCAGATCACTCGTATATTTTTCTGTGTTTTTACTTTTTATGATTGTTTATTTTGCCTGTTCCCAACTACCGACTGTATCCGATTCTAAGTTCATCCTATCCCTATCCGATATTCTTCAAGACATCCCCCTTATTTGAGGATTTGATAATCACATTGTGGTATACAGGCAGTTTTATTAAAATGTCGTCTCTACTGCAAATAGAACTAATTGTACAAGAGCTCTTTGATGTCCATTAGGGTGGATTAGATTTTACAATGAATCCCCTTACCTCCCTACTGACTCCATTTTCGTTCTTTGCTAATTAAGATTTTTGCTTCGATCTTTCTTTCTCTCTGCCACAGTAACTTGCATCCAGTTTAATCCTGTTGATGATAGATACTTCATTAGTGGATCTTTGGATGCTAAGGTTCGCATATGGAGCATTCCGGATCGAAAAGTTGTTGATTGGACAGATCTACATGAGATGGTCACTGCTGCTTGTTATACACCTGATGGCCAGGTTGGTCTAAGATTAATATGAATCTTTTTGAACACTCAGAAGTACCATTTTATGTTCAACTGAGTTAAATTGTCTGGTTCAGGGTGCACTGGTTGGTTCATACAAGGGTAGCTGCCACTTATATAATACATCTGGTACTGTCAGATGCTTTTTTTTTAGCTGTGTCTATTTATTTATATTTTGGTGATTGTGGGGCCACTGATTATCGTTTTGTTTTTTCGTTCAGAAAATAAGTTGCATCAGAAAAGTCAGATCAATCTGCAAAACAAGAAAAAGAAATCACATCATAAGAAAATTACTGGATTCCAGGTAATGTAATGAATAATGATTTACTGTTGTGCTTTATGAGATAAGCTACTTTTTTGTATCTATCCAAAACATTGAACGGGGAAAAAGCAAAGTAAAATAAAATAGGAGGGCGTACAAATTTAGTGGATTTGCTTTGACTCTGTACTTGTCTTTCTATCTAAATTTTTAAACAGTTTGCCCCTGGAAGTTCATCAGAGGTACTTATCACATCTGCTGACTCAAGAATACGGGTGGTTGATGGTGTTGATCTGGTCCATAAGTTTAAAGGTATGTAGTCATATAAAGTGAAAATCTATTTAAAGATAGTATAACGTGTGAGAAAACCATTTGGTACACTGCTTTTATCTGCATCAAAATTTGTTTTGTTAATTGTGTCAAAGAAAAACATGATTATTTTTCATGTTTTGTCTGGAGTGGGAGGATATTTGTCTCTTTCTTATCAGACGTATATGGTATATTTATTTGGACAGATGAAAAGGTTGTGCGGTCTTGCTAGCTTATCAACTTAGTCTAAAATGGCAACAAGTCTTCAGTATTCTTATTTCCTTGCTGCTGATCAAACTGATGCAAGTTTTATGCAGGCTTTCGGAATGCAACTAGCCCAATTTCAGCATCCCTCACAGCAAATGGTAAATATGTTGTCGCAGCAAGTGAGGACTCTCATGTATACATCTGGAAAAATGAGGCTGATTGCAGGCCGAACAGAAGCAAAGGTGTCACTGTCACACGATCATATGAACATTTTCACTGTAAAGATGTGTCAGTGGCCATTCCCTGGCCTGGTATGGGTGATGATGCATGGGACATACAGGATACATTTTCTGGAGAACAACCCGAGCTTGATAACAATGTTGATGAAGTTGCATCAGCCAATCATCCTCCTACCCCTGTAGAGGAAAACTTTGTGAGTGAGGGTTCAAGATCTGCATCTGGTTACAACAATAGTCCACGCCATGCAACCATTGCAAGTGCCACAAATAGTTACTTTTTTGATAGAATTTCTGCAACCTGGCCAGAGGAAAAACTTGTTCTGGCTGCAAGAAACCAAAGCCCTCGTGTGAGTATGGATTTCTCTAATGGGGCAAGTCAAAAAATGTCAGCCTGGGGAATGGTGATTGTAACTGCCGGCCTTCGAGGGGAAATTAGAACTTTCCAAAATTTTGGATTGCCACTTCGGATATAAGAGGTGGTGAAAGAACGAAGATGCTTATGATCATATGGCGGTTGATTTCACCTTCTCCATTTGTTGGTGAAAAACCTGTACAGAAAAAGTGGGTGAGATTTGTAATATTAGCGGGGTTCATTTATTTTCTTTTCTTGTTCTTGTGCGTTGAATGAAAGATAGGTTGTCATTCCATTCAGGCACTGAGGGGGATAAAGGGGAAATTGTCAAACAAAAAAAAAAGAAAAAAAAAAAAGTTACAGCAGGAAATTTAGAAACCGATGGATGTAATCGGCAATTGTAGAGTAACGCAAGCACGGAAAAGCTTATTGAAATTAGAAATGATGATTCTTTTACAGATTTATTTGTCTTGAGCTTTGTTATGGAATTCTATATTTTGTCCAAAGCGAATCAATTTCAATAAAGCAGCATGGCTGCAATTTAGTGTTATGTGTGGCTTTATTCAGTCCAGAATTTTATTTACACAAGATAACCTTGACAAAAATTTTACAAGATTTATTTTGGTAGCATGACGTGCAATATTAATCTACAGCTCTAAGTAGCAATATGAACCATTTGGTCCTGAAATAAAAAATGAGAATCACGGGAGAGATTTAAAAACAATACAACCTGACTAAACTTAGGTAAAATTTCACATCATTTTTAATCTAAAATTTTAGAACAATAAGTTTATGGATTTATATATTTATTAATATTTTCTTGTTTATTTAATGTGTGAAAATCAGACTTGAATTTCTAGCATAACTAATGTCATTTTATTTAATTAAAAAAAAATGTTACGCACTTGGTGCATGAGGAGCTCCAAAATCTTACATTCCAATTTACCTACTCATAAAAGGATACCAAGTCTTCTGCTAAAATTGGGCCTTTTTCTTGTTTTCTTAAGTAGGAATTATAGCTTGCAAATTCTTCTTGCATCTCATGTTCTCCACATGCACCCGTACTTTTTAAAATACCCATATTATCCTTCTGGAAATAAATTTCGACAATGAGTGTTTGAAATTGTTGCCGTGGTGGTTCGTGCGTCATCTTGTGATGATTGCCGGTGATTGTGTTTATGTATTGCATTTGATAAGTTTTCACCGTATCATCTAGAGAATTCTCTAATTACAATTTTTGAAACTTCAAACTTTTTTATTTTAGAATAAATAATTTAAAATATAAATATTATCAAAAATATAATATATTAATGAATGTGTAATACACATTTGTTTTTTTTTTTACGTTGAGATTAATATAGAATGTAACCACGTTTCTACCTTATAAATTATCAAATGGAAACATACTTTTAATTTGGTATGTTGGTAGGCTCAATAGTTCATTGTGCCAATTGGGTTATGAACCAAAAAACAGTGATTAACATTCCCTTAACAACATTAACATTTGCAAAGACAAGTATTTGGACCATGGAGTTTCTTCAAACATTCTAGTTTCTTCATTTGTGACAGAAAAAAATTACCAACACCCATACCCCATGAAGAAAGCTTCCAAAAAAAAGGACTCAATTCATTCAGATTTTATCTTCTAGGACCTACCACCACTCCTTCAATCACTTTCAGCACTGATATTTACACTCCATAGGCCATAACTACTAGTGGCTCCTATTGCCAACGGATCAAAATATCCCTTCTTAAGAAATCCCAAACTCCACACTCCATTGGTTGCTTTGAAATGACGTGGCACATGCACATGCTGCAAATTATCTTATCCACTCATATCATCACAAACATCATTTCATGTATATATATTCATTTTCAGTGCACAAACATGAACCACACATTCCATTACCAGTGGTAACACCACTTATACTAACTTCACTACGTTCTAAAACCCAAAATCCAGTTTCTAATCCTTTTCTTTTTCTTGCAATGGCTCTCCAAGCTGCTTCTCTTGTTCCTGCTTCTTTCTCTGTCCCCAAAGAGGTTAGCTTTAATTTCCCACCAGGATGCTGTTGTTTCTTCTTGTTCATTGTGTTTGGTGCTTTTTCCTTACAGATAATTGGATCATGTCATTTGTGTTTGCAGGGAAAGAGTGGTGTGTCTCTCAAGGATTCTACACTGTTTGGTCTCTCATTGTCAGAACCTGTCAAGGCTGACTTCAGCTCCTCTGCATTGAGGTGCAAGGTAGTTCAATTAATGCTTTACCAATCTTCTTCTCAATTCTCCATTCAACTGTTTCTTACTAAACTCTGAGTAGTGGACATTAAGAAAGATTTAATTTTTGAGCAAATTATACTAACACTTGGGTTGCCCACCACACCCAATGAAATCTTACTAATTCCTTGTTTGTGGGAGTACAATGTGTTTTCTGTGGGTAATTGAGTGTCAATGTCAATGAAATCCATTTTGAAGAATATAAGAATTAGTCTATGGATAAAAAAGGAGATATGGTAGAGAAATTTAAGAAAATCTCAGAGCATGACAGTATAATTTGCTCTTTTATTTTTTCTTTTATTGGAAATCCATGTTTTAAGGTTTCTCATGTGAAATGACCAAAACAATATCTTTATCTCCGTCACATATGATAAGTGTTACACTCTTCTATACTATTGTTTAAATAAACAAGAATTTAAAGTTAATTTTATACATTTGTTACACCTTGTTATCTATTTATTAGCTTTTACTGGTTCGTGTAAAAAGATTAGAACGACACTTGTTATTGGACAGAGGGGGAAGTATATTCCAGTCAGAAACTGAATAGTTTTTGGAACACACGAATTAGAATGCTTTAGCCTCTGATATGTCCTTATACTTGTTTGAAATGGGATTTTATCCGAATACTATAAGAGATTTTGCTAACAAACAAAATACTAGTTACTGTGTAATCCACCTACCCTCCTAAACAAAAATGTTTTGTGGACATTTATCTAACTTTTTTTTGTTTCCCCCTCTCTCTATCAGAGAGAATCCCTGCGAAAAATTGGTGCTGTGAGGGCAGAGACAGTGGCTACAGCCTCTCCAGCAGTGACCAAGTCTGCACCAGAAGGCAAGAAAACATTGAGGAAAGGTAGTGTTGTGATAACTGGGGCCTCCTCTGGATTAGGCCTGGCCACTGCTAAGGCTTTGGCTGAGACAGGAAAATGGCATATAATAATGGCCTGCAGGGATTACCTGAAAGCTGCAAGAGCTGCAAAATCTGCTGGCATAGCTAAGGAAAATTACACTATCATGCACTTGGACCTTGCCTCTCTTGACAGTGTGCGCCAATTTGTTGATAACTTCAGAAGATCAGAAATGCCACTAGATGTGTTGGTTTGCAATGCTGCTGTTTACTTGCCAACTGCTAAGGAACCTACATACACTGCTGAAGGCTTTGAACTTAGTGTTGGAACAAACCATCTAGGACATTTCCTCCTTGCACGCCTGTTGCTTGAGGACTTGCAAAAATCTGATTACCCTTCAAAGCGCATGATCATTGTTGGTTCAATCACTGGTCAGTTTATTGAGAATTCTAGTTCTTATCACACTTTATTTGGTTGCATTTTTGTGCTGATCATTGTGTGGATTCAACAGGGAACACCAATACATTGGCTGGTAATGTACCTCCCAAGGCAAACCTTGGTGACTTGAGGGGACTTCAGGGTGGTTTGAGTGGGCTGAACAGTTCAGCCATGATTGATGGTGGAGACTTTGATGGTGCCAAGGCATACAAGGACAGCAAAGTCTGTAATATGCTCACAATGCAGGAATTCCACAGACGATACCATGAGGAAACTGGAATCACTTTCTCATCGCTCTACCCTGGTTGCATTGCCACAACCGGTTTGTTCAGAGAGCACATTCCCTTGTTCAGAACTCTATTCCCTCCATTCCAGAAGTACATAACCAAAGGCTATGTCTCAGAAGAGGAAGCAGGAAAGAGACTTGCTCAGGTAGCAATGACCCTCTAAGGTCATAATGATAACAAGAGCTTGAAGTTTTCAAGTGTCTTTATATCTCATGTGTTGTTGTTGTTGTATTTTACACAGGTTGTGAGTGATCCAAGTCTTACAAAATCTGGTGTTTACTGGAGCTGGAACAAAACATCTGCTTCATTTGAGAACCAGTTGTCACAGGAGGCCAGTGATGCTGAGAAGGCTCGTAGGGTGTGGGATATCAGTGAGAAGCTCGTTGGTTTGGCCTAAGGGAAGAGCCTCCAAAATCCATGTTCTAAAGACCTTGCACTTGCATGGAGGAAAATGATATCTCAATAGAGTGGATAAGATATATCCTACCATTTCGAATGCCTTAATGTTGTTTTGTTAGCTAGGTACTTCTTTGCTTTGATGTAGGGTGTTGATTGTGAATCAAGACTCAATAAAATCATTGACCCATGAGGGTGTGGCCATCTTGCTCAAAACCTCTGAAATAACTGTGCATAGTAACTAAAAATTGTAAAATGTGGTGTAATCTTTCAAGTTTTTCGTTAATTGTCATTTATAAGTGAGCTTCAGAAAATATGGCATAATTAAGATCTTGATCCATATAAAGAGCACCAGCGCATGCAACATGCAAGGAGAAACCAGAGAGGCTATACTCAGAGCTTCTTCATCTGAAGTAGCAAGCAAGTTAACTAGTTGAATAGAAATATTAATAACATTATGAATGAAAAAATAAATCTAGATATTTTTTCATGTGTAGTTATATGTAAAAAGCCATTCTTGTTCTTTTTTTTTTATCTTCACGTCACGCTCATTAGTCACAATTTCTGTAAAAAAGATAATTATTTGTTAAATTCTCTCAAGAATTAATAAAAATAAAATCGTTAACCAAGATGTATATGCTAACCAAACATTTTTTTTTTTTTGAAAGCTGGAACATGCATGATGCATAACAGTTTACTCTCCCATACATATCATATAACATAACAGAGCCACAACTATAAAGTTGCAATTTCTTCTCATATTTCCAAAGTTTTTCATGATAGATATGTGTAATTTAATATACATCATCACAGTGACTCAAAGTTCATAGCCTGGGAATTTGGCCATTTGTGGATCAACCATGTCTAGACAAGTATATGCCATTCCTCCAAGACCTTCAAATAAGGAATAGGGGCGATCTCCTCCATGCATCTTTCCTTCTGAGATCAGTTTTTGTGCCCTATCAAGTAGGAAACAAGCAAATGCTTTGGCCCTGTACAAATACTCCTCATTTCCTGTCAAGCTGAAAAGAGAAAGGAAGACATAGGTGTTCCCACTGATGCCATGACAGATCCCAACTCGCTTAAGCAGACCCCTCTTCCATACTACTTCCCCTGCATCTACAGCTGCTTGCAAAAATTCCTTGTCCCCAAAAACCTAATTTGATGGCAAAGATTATAGCATGAGATGTGAACATGTATTTAGCAGCTAGGCTCAATAATGATTGCAAACTTCTGCAATTTAGAACATAAGAAAACCAGAAGTGAAACTTAGTTTTTTGTTTGTACAGGAGTTTGACAAGTGAAAGGAATATGATTTCTGCTCTGAGCTACCCTTAAGAGTAGGAACACATTCTTCTTAGCACAATTTTTTGCATCTCTTAAAACTTAATGAAATCTACAAAATTATGAAAGGGATTCATTAAATAAAACGTAAGACCCACAAAATTTTATGATTTCCAATAAATTTTAAACAATGAAAGAGTTTGTCAAAGAGTATGTTCCTAACATTTCTCTAACTTTAAATACCAACTGAGATGCATATACCATTTTCAGCTTCAGTGCCACCATATTCACTAGTATTAGTCATTCTTTTCAAAGGCAACGGTTTTAGTCCATTGTAACCAGATTCATGCAAAGTATATAATTCATGAGTTCCCTTCATGCCTCTATGGAAACACTTTTTCAAGGGAACAAATCACGTCATATGCTTAAATGATGTAAAATATACAACCAGTATCTTCCTTTCAGACGTGACAAATCATATCTCACAGGAATGAACACACTAAAATGATGCAAAATTTATAACCAGTAGTTTCCTTTCAGAGATGAAAAATCATATCTCACATGAATGAACACACTACATCCGATAAGACTCTGCAGACAGTACGCATTTGAATTTGGCAACTAAGGAAAACATTACCTCAGCTGCCTTTACAAGGGTAAGAGTGACTCCAGGAGCACCATGACACCAATGCACAAGACGGTCATTTTCACTTCCTTCGCTGGAGGGATAATTGCCACTTGGGAAACGATTGTTAATCATGTAATGTAGGGTACCCTTGACTTCTTCCACCTCATCTGGCTTGAGTTCCATGTCCATCAAAACATGCATAATTCCTGCAAGTCCATGTGCAGCACCCCAGTATTTCTTTCCATGCCATTCATACATCAGAGGACATCTTCCCTTGTGACCTAATTGTCTGCCAGTCGTGATAACTTCATCCACTACTGATCTCTACTGAAGTTAAAAACCCATCTTGTCAAAATAAATTGCAGAGTAAAAAAATGCATGAGACTCATCATGAAGCACAACGCCTTATTACCATGTGGGTAGTAGGTATTGTGTTGTTACCAATATGCTTGTTTAAGAATGAACAAGCCCATAGGTAACCTGTTCTCCCATACAATAGCTCATAGGGCGAATCACGAGGTATTACAATCTGTTCTAAGCAAAGGCACATATATGAAAAGAGTTAAACAACTTGATTCCGTGTATAAATAGGAATTATCACAGGGATCAGAAATACAGACAACAAAATACCTCTTTGAATTGTCTCAGGTAATAGTCAAGTAGCCTTTCATCACCAGTAAGCTTAGCTACAACAGCACCAAGAGCACAAACACCGGCACGCCCACAAAGAAATGTCACACGGCTGCAACTCATACATTAGAATTTAGAAAGTTAAACCAAGATCATCTCATTTCCCATATTGGATTGCAACCAGCATTATTAACAGCAGATGGCAGCTTATAACACAAACCAAACATCCAACAAAAAAATATGGCAGATGATATTGTGGATTATGGTAGAAACATTCTAGTTATAATATGGACAAAGCACGACAGGCAACAGTATAATGTGTTTCAAACAACGCTATTGTATTCCAATCTAACCATCAAAAGCAAGCAATCCTTAAAACCTAAAACATAAACGCTATAATTAAACAATTTAGAGTTTAAGCCAACCCTTATTAGTGGCTATGTCATAACTCATAATACCCTTAGACGAATAAAAGAGAGAATACCTAGAATCTGCTGAAGCAGAATGACAAGCCTCAACAATCTCAGAGCACAAGTTAAGATCATTCCCATCCTTGGTTACTTGGTAGGCCTTGAAAAGCAGGTATGCTGTTCCAAGAGCCCCCGTGTAAAGGGTATAGTCCTTCACACGCTTCCCACGTGATCCCCATGTCTCCCTCACCACCTGAACTACAAGTACAAAACACTTACAGACCGACCCAAGAAAGGAACATCGCTAAAGCTGCTAACTTGAGCCTACCCAAAATCAAAGAAAGCTAATCGAAAGAAACCCACAAATTCAAAACGAAGTTTTTGAGTACCGATTGTTTCAAGTAAAATGCAGACTCTTGGAACTTTGCAGATAGGGCTTGGTAAGGGAGAGAGAGAAGGGCCGTGAGAGAGTCCGTCAATGGAATTTGGTCTGCTGTCTCTGCCATAAAGGGTGGCATCTCGTTTGGAAAGAACCGATCGGCCATCTCCGGCTAACGGCGGTAGAACTCGCCGGAAAACGGTATAAACTGTATTTTCAATTAAATCTTTCTTGTAAAACAAAAGTGATTTACATTAAAATGTGTAACAAAATAGAAAGAAAAAGAGAGGAATATTTTGGAGTATACCATGCTAAATAAAGTAAAAGCAGTTCAGTAAAAGTAATAAAAGTTATGTTTTTATACTTATACCTTCTCCAAATTGTTTTAAATTTGTATAAAATTTAAAATTTATTTGTTTCAAATTGTTTTAAATTTATAGGTTCTTATTTGCGTGTGAAAATTATAATTAATCTTTTTTTTTAAATTTTGACCAAATTTAGTCTTCTAACCTTCTTAAATACACGAATTTAATCATAAAATGTACGTAAATATTAAATAAACTTAACAAAAATTGGTTCAAAAGACTAAATTCACACAGTTTTAAAGTTGAGGGACAAAATTGGGTCAAAGATTTGAAAATGGACTAATTATAACTTTTACTGAAAATTAAACGACCAAAAACATTTTTAACTCTAAATGTATTTATAAGTTTAAATTTTAAACTTATTTGTTTTAAATTGTTATAAAATTGTTTAAAATTATTTTAAGATTTTACATTTGAATTTATATAATATTATTTTTAAACCAACTCTAGAAATTATTGAATTTTATACATTTTAAAAATAAATAATTATTTTGTCATCTATATCATTTTCATTTAACTTTTTTCCTTGAACTATCCTTTGATGGTTAATTTAACTTTTGGGTTGTGTAGATAGGAACATAGTAAGTGGTGGAACTCTTAAGGGGAGAATTGTGATAGGAGTTTTGCTTAATGTAAGGGAAGCTAATTTAATTTTTTAGTCTAATGTTTTGTTTTTTAAAATATATTTATTGGTGGTATGATTGTTGTGTTTGAATGTTGTTGCAGATATAAGAATTCCTTAAGAAAAGTATAAGTTTAATGCATAACATATGTAGTGGTGATATTTTCCTTGGTCTAAAGAAAGTTAAGAATTTGTGAGGAAGAGATTTTTTTTTTTTTTTTTCTGTACTATGAAGTTTCCAAGAGGGGGTGAAAATACTTTACTCTAAATGAAGATTTTCTGCAACTACTTTACTCAAGATAACTCTAATGGTAGTCATATTGACAATAAGAGAGAAAATTTGTGTGAAGGCAATTCCCTGTTTCTGTTGAAACCCTTTTACTACGAGTTTAGCCTTATATCTTCTGTTTCCATCTACTTCTTCTTTTAACCTATAGACCCACATGTTTTGCAAAACCTTCTTTCCTTCTAGTAGCTTGGTTAAATACCATGTTTTATTCTTCTAAAGAGACTTTATCTCAACAAAATGCTCTGGCTCACCGACGTCAGTCAACAACAAGTAATGTAATGAATGAGAAATCTTTGTGGTGCTACAATTATTCTACTAGATCTTCTAATCAAGACTTTAGGAGTTCTTGACTCTACTACTTGTTCAAGTTCTAACTCATGCTCTACTTTTATATTCTGCTTTTTGTTTACTACATCACTTTCTGGAATTTCTTCTAATGATATTTGATCTAGCTATTTATTTTCATTTATGAATTCTACAATCTTGTCTTTATAGAACATGTTTTCATTAAAAGTATCATTTCTACTTCTGATAATTTTCTTGTATTGATCATTCCAAAATTTGTCGTCATATATGTTAGATCCATAACTAATGAAATAACATTGTTTTGCCTTAGGGTCCAATTTATCTTTACTGTTAGAGTCTAAAAAAATGTATGAAGCACAACAAAAAACGTTTAAGTGTGAAAGATTTACCTCATTTCTAGACTATATTTCTTTCGGTAATTGATAGTCTAAAGGAATTTATGGTCCTCTACTTATGAGATAGGTTGTCATGTATATTGCAAAAATACCTTGGATAATCCTCATTGGATTCTAATACATCTTACTCTTTCATTTAAGGTTATGTTCATTCTTCTACCACATTGTTTTGTTCTAATGTTCTTAGAACTGTCTTGATCACTCTGATCCTATTCTCTAAGCAAAACTTCTTGAATTCACTACTCATATTCTCTACCATTATTAGATCTCAAACATTTAATCTCTAAACATGATTAAGTCTCAACCTCATTTTTCCACCTTCTAAACACAAAAAACATAAGATTTATTTTTAAGAAAATAGACCCATACCTTTCTTGTAGAGTCATCAATGAAGATTACATAATAGTGTGAACCTCTAAGGGATTTCACTGAAGCTACCCTCCAAACATCTGCATGCACTAGTTTAGTCTTTCAACTTTAGACATTTTACTTGTTTTGAAGAAGTTAACCTTTTTCTGCTTTCCAAAGATACAATGTTTACAAGGTCCAATGTCAACATGCTTCAAATTAAGTATTTTACCTTTTGAGATCATTAGCTTTATTCCTTTCTCACTCATATACACAAGCCTATAATGTCACAAAGAGGAATTGTTGCCAACTTATGCAATTGATATCATATCCTTATCTATAATCATGTAAAGACATCATTCTTTCTTTACACGAACAACAACAATATTATCTTTCATTACCTTCCAATATCTATCTCCAAAAGTGGTGTAATGCCTTTGATCATTAACCTGCTCTATAAATATTAAGTTTCTCTTTAAGGCAGGAATATACTTGACATTATTTAAAGTCCACATGCTTCCATTAGAGGTTTTGATGTTAATCTTACCTCTTCCTATAATATCAAGAGATTTTCCATCTGCAAGGTAGATCTTCCTAAACTTTCCTTAAACATAATTAGATGATAGTTGTGACGCCCCGGCTACTATATTAAATAATTATTATTTGATAAAAAAGATATGGAATTAATTATTTTTTTGTACAATAAGATTTTCTTTGAGAGGATACCAACAATAATAAAGCTTCATATTCATATATATATATATATATATATATATATATATATATATATATATTATCTCTGTATGTATTTATGAAATATATAAAAAATATATATTTATATATTATTTAAAACTCTTAATTTTTTAAAAATATATATTTTTTTAATATTTAATGAAAAATTATAAAGATGTAAACTATATATATAAATATGAAGTTATTTTATTATTAATGTTCTCTCAAGGATAATCTTATGGTAAAAAAAAAAAAAC
>Ga0099822_1006604_pt1 | contig 15087 bp, 5 predicted proteins | sample CowpeawhiteBW_FD_76839 | JGI IMG/M metagenome (GOLD analysis project Ga0099822, IMG submission 76839) | Root nodule microbial communities of legume samples collected from California USA - Cow pea white BW | ecosystem: Host-associated > Plants > Roots > Nodule | place: USA: California | collected...
TATGAGAGACTTGAATAGTTGTGTGGTATTAAAAGGGTTGCAATTTTGTCCAAAAAAATTGCATGAGAAGTATGACTTTTGTCAAAAAAAAAAAAAAAAAAAAAAAATTTTTTTAAAAAAAAAAAAAAAAAAATTTTTTTTCTTTAAATAAAAATTAAAAAAAAAAAAAAAAAAACAGAACCATGGGTCAAATATTAGTTTCTGTTTGCATGAGAAGGATAATTTCTAGAATTCCATATTAGTAAAGAGTTCATGCCAACACATTTGCATCACATTTCAGATGTGCATAAAAATTATGTATCAGGATCTGCATAAAAGCATACAACCTTCACAATTTCTAACCAAAAGACAATATATAATGTATCACATGTTCAAAGCGTTGCAAACATACGACAGGATTACCTTAATTTTATCTTTATATTAGGTAAATAATTTTATCACTAGAATTATTTTGAAGTAGATTAACTTGATGAAGAGATGAGGAATATAGAACAAATTTATGAGTAGAAAATGTACAAATCTTTAGGGTATTTTGCATATGGAAAATAACATATAGAAAATGTCACTCTGTTGTAATCAGCAATTTGCATTGCTGCCAAAAAATAAACATAATGCATATGTGTGTCTTTCTATTTCATAGCAAAAACAAAATTATGCATCAAGATTTGGATTGTATATAAACTGTTCTCCTCTCCATACATCTTGAGGATTTATAGTTATTGGTTTGAGGATGGAAGCTTGGCCTACACATATGTATGAATATTTACTGTAAATTTCAACGCGTGAGCCAGGACTGAACAGATACATTTCATCAAATCCGCTTCTTCCAACTGACACTGAGTTTCTTCTACCCTGATCAAACCAGTGATTTTGGATGAGATAGAGTAAAGAACTAAAGGATAATGATATTTTGACCACTCTTTTTAATCCACTTTTAACTCACCGTGAATCAAAAAAGTGGGTCAAAATATCATTATCCTGAAATGAAACTACAATGCAGTTTACCTATGTAACATTGATAACAAAAGTGTTAGCTTCATGTGCTTACATTTAATGCAAAAAACTGAATGAAGAAATGGAGCTATGATTGATATGTGAGGTACATACATGCACAATCTCAACAATTATCAATGGAATGAATGAAGATATGTGAGAAGTGTTTAAGTGTATGCAACTTATCAATATTTATTCCACATGTTGTGAATGAAAATTGCGTACCCTGTCAATCAGTGTGAAACTTCGCGGTGCTTCTGTGTACACAAGACTTAGTTCCTCACTTAACTGCTTGTAGTTGTCTATTTCTTCATTCTTTACCTGGCTACCTTCTAATCCATTATTCTTACTCTTTGTACTCCATTGAGGAAATGCTTTTCCAAAGCCTTCTCGGCCTGAATCTTGAGGACTCAACATAAACTCAGATTCAAACAAGGGTGTGCTACAGTAACTTGATCCTTCTAACCCTATTGCATAAGTTGCTTCTGGTGAGCTTAGTGTCAAATGACTCAGTATTGACCCTGTCATCCGAAGGGGTAAAGACCTTCTGTTTGAGATTTTAAGCTCTGAGTTTAAGGTATCTTTTTCCAAAGTCACTATGTATTTTAATCCAATCTTGTCATCTGGTGTTCTGCTTGCTAATTCTACCTGCATCAGATATCCTTAAGATGTCTTAAGCAAATTGTTATTGTTACAAAAAAATTGCAAGAACAGCAAGGCTACTAATGTACATAATTATGATACATGTTTTTTGAGGATAAATGTATTGAAATAATGAGGGAAAATGAACTTAAGTATCTTTGTGCAATGCATGGAAGCTTGATTCAGAATGTAGAAATCTCTTACACACTCCACTGAATTACTGAAAGGAAAACAGACCTGAATGGATTCCCTAGGTCTGCCATGAATCTTATGCACAACCCAATTTGTTGGAGACCAAGAGAGTTCACCATCATCATCATCATCATCATCAGTTTGAAAATTGAAGTTTAAAGACACCCCTCCTTGAATTAAAGGATCACCATTGTCTCCCTCTGACACAGAAGTGTGAAGCAACTCCACCTTGCCCCCATGCCACATGAGGGCCTTGTATGAGGTGATCAATCCACTTGGCAGCATCATGGTCACAGTGCTTCCATTTCTGAGCTCCATCTTCACAACACAACTCTCACCAGCTCCTTCAAAGCTCACTCCATGCCCACCGAATTCCTCTTGCAGGTACTCAAAGTTGATGGGTTGGTAAGGCACTGAAGCCACTGCAAGAGAGTGCTTCTTCTGGGGAATGAAACTGCCACAAGTGTGTTGTGGAGAAACTATGTTTGTGGCAGTACTGAGAAAGGGTGTGGGAATGAAACGAGTGGAGCAAAAAAGTGAACTAAAAGCCATCATCATACCAAATGGGGTCTTGCTATTGACATTGAGGAGGAAGAACAGAACATTTTCTTGTTCTTCTTGGCATACCTAAAATCTGGTTTAGAAAGTAGATAAGGTGATAAATTTTATCGCTTTGTTGTAGTATCTTAGATATTTCAAGATATTTTAGTGGCATTTGTCCCTTTATAAAGACTTATGCTTCTTCTTATTTTTGTTTCATCGGCAGTGTGTAGTTACACTCATTTTAAACATCATAGTATCTCAACTATGTTGATTGGAATGGTATTTCTATTCATCAGACATGATTTTAATATTCAGTTTGACCAAACACTATTAAGATAGTTACATTATTTCTCTTGAGATAATTTTTGTTCTAGTAAAATTTTGTTATTTGGGTGATTTCTTTTAATTGAATAAAATAATCGTGCTCGGCATGTTGTGATTTATAGTGATTCCTATGTTGAATCTTGGATTTGTTGGATAATTAAAATCTCCATCTATTTCATAATTTTAAAAATTATTGATTATCATGTTAATTATCAATTTACTTGATAATTAAAATTATTAAATATCATGAGTTTTTAACTAATAATTAATGTTTTATATAAAAATACTTATTAAAACAGTTGTAACTTCTATATTTTCGTATTTTTATATTGTACTTTTGTAAGTTGTCTATCTTAACCTTTGTTTATTGTTTTGTTTATATCTTTTTCTGTAGATGTAATTCTATTTTAGCTTCTACGCTTATTTCTAGTTTTTATTATTTCCCCATTTTTACAGTTTTTCTGATTACTTCAGTTTTTTCGATTTTAGTGTAGTTTTTGTTGTGTTTGATTCTAGTTCTTTATTGTTTTCCTTAATTTAATTCAATTCAGCTTAGTTCATATTCTGTAAACTTTATTTTTACATCATCAAACCTTTATAATTATTTTTTTCTCAATTTTAGTATTCAATGGTTTGGTTTGCTGTTTTCAGTATAGCTTTTGTTCCGTTACTTTTTCTAGTTTTAAATTGTTTTCTTTAATTCAATTTCAGCGATTAATTCATATTTCGCAAAGTTTATTCTTACATTTATATTTTTAATCGTATAATCTTTACATTTCCAATCTCGTCTTTATATTTTCAGATTACATAATTCAAATTTTTTGAAAATATATTACGGATTACATAATCCATAATACATTTTTTAATTATACAATCTAGAACGTATTTTCGAAAATACATGTTTAATTATATAATCTAGAATATATTTTTGAATTCCACAACCTAATAATCTAAAATATGGGGATTTTAGAGCTTTCCAACATCCCATGATGGTACATGACGAAGGTAAACAATCAGTTTTAGTCTTAATCTTCATCCGTGCCTGCAGGTTGCTCCCCACTCCTTGAATCGCCAATCTGAAGAAAAATATAATAAAAAATCATCTACCATAAATTTACACTTAGAAAGGTATAAAATGATAAATGGAAATATGATAGGATTTTCAGATCAATGCTAACTTTGGCATTTTCAGATGCATATTCTGCATACACAGAATATGTGATCTCCATTGCATTTAGCACAACATTCTCAGCCAAAGATCTAGGAATCATTTCAAAACTTTCAGAAAATTTTGCTGTAGAATACTGATCCAACCTGCAGAGCCATTGCAAACATTTAGTCCTATAGGAGATTGTGATTTGATTACATTAAATAGAGATATGATATAATATGTTAAGGAAATATCTTTCAAATAATATTTCACGTTATTAGACATTGTTTTGTTTCTTATTATTGTATATTTTCTTCATTATAAATAAGAATATTCATGTGTACACAACACGAAGTTCATTACATTCCTTCTCAACATGGTACCATTCCGTCTTCCATAACCCATTTTGTCATTAATTCTTTCAACAAGTCCATTCCATTAAAATGTCAAAATACCAAATAAGCATCGAAGAAAATAATTGAAAATCCTGAAGCATAGAGACATAATAACTATATGGTGCTTTTGCTAGGTTAAAAACATCTGAGATCAAGATAGATTTTAGAACATGTTGACCTTAACTTTGGAACCACAACATTGAAACAGAAGAAGAGATATCCAGGAAGATAACATGAATATAATAACAATGCATTAGTCGTGAGTGATCCCAAAGGGCTAAAAGTTAATGAAATGCAAATACATAATAATGAGTGCATGTTGAGGCATACGGTATCTAGATGTAGACAATTTAGTAATAATGATAGTACGTTGGTTCGTCATGCCCTAGAACACTACTAAAGAAAGTGCTATCAGAAATTCATGTTACATACCTGCGAATAATGTCAGACAAAGTCACAAGCCATTGCAAAAACAAAAAAAAAAAGTAAATTGCACTGAAAACTCAACGCAAATTTCAGAAAATGCAGCGTATCAAAGTATGAATCTAATTATAAGATTGTTATAAAAAAGCAGCAAGAACTAAATAAGTTAACCTCAAGTCATAGCAGTTGTTCCATCTTCTCAACTTGGCTTTGTAGGATGGCCTTTTGTTGATGTTGTAGTCCTCTCTCACTTCATTTTTATTCTAACATTTAAAAACCCAACCACTTAGTTCTTTTCATTAACAACTCCCTCTAAATCCAACTCCATTAATGACTCTGTTAACACTGTCAATGACTCTGTCTTCTTGCTGCTAATCTTCTGGCATACAGAATTGATCTTCATGAAAATGAGGGCAAGATTATGCCGTTTTGTGTTGATTGTTGGTAAACAGGCAGTAAAATGGTCAATGGACTACAGACTGAGGCTCAATGAAGCACATAACCCCAAGGAAAGGAAAAAACGAATCTTTATTTCTAAAATCTGACCAAGTTTTTCCACTAGCTTCACCTTCTGGATACCAATCTGAAATTAAATGGTTACCCACAATGTATTCTTGAAGGTCACTTTCACTTCTATGAGAAAATGAAATATTCAGTTAATTGTTTTCATAGAAATCAAATGCTGATTATTCATTTAACTTGTCCTACAAGAATCAATTGCAATACCTCCAATCTTGTCATATGATCCTCCATTTTGAATATTACTTTTCATCATGGAAGAGAAAGCTCAAGCCTTGTGAGTGGAACCCCCCAAGCATGATAAATGGGTCAAAAGTGCATGCAGTGAAAGCTCACTGCAGATATTTTTCACCTGAAAAGGAGGATACAGAAACATGGTTGCATTACATACTGAAAAGGATAACTACCATAGTGTTGATTCAATACAAGACAGTCTACCAAGGTACTCAATAACCTGGTTCAGATGAAGTAAAGGTGTAGAAATTGTAGGAACACTATTCTAAAAGTATGAAGTCACTTTCTTGTCCTAAAATCTATCCATTATTTCATGTTAGAGTTCTTACCAATGGCATAGGTGACCAATGAAAAATAATCTGCAACACTTGTCATAAATTTTGTTCCCTCCTGCAAGTCTAAGTGGATTCTTGCAATGTAGTGAATCTTCTGCCATCTTACCAGTAGTCTTTACACGAACAAAAACCATCCTTAAAATGATGAAAGCGGTAGGAATCTCTCACTACAATCACTCGATCTGAAATCTTAGAGACATACTTAATCCAATTATGGCAATCACCACAAACACGAAGGTTTTTGAAAACATGGATAGGACTAGAGCTAGACAAACTAAGCAATCCAAAAGCAATTGCAAGTTTCTCACTGTGAATAATTTGTGTTGGGCCCTTCTTCAATCGTTCTACATCATTCAAAAGGCTATTGGTCTGTGGAATGTAGCCCTTTTCAGCTGTCTTTTCACTCAAATCACTGAGATACTCATATATTTTATCAACATGAGGGTGCTTCTGATCACCAGCAAAAAATGCATGAATTGAATTATTAACCTCTATCCAGCTACGACCAGGCTCTTTTTTCACACCTCTATCTTTCATCATTTGCCGTGTTCGATCCCTACAACCCCATTTCCCAGTCACTGCATACATATTTGAAAGTAGAACATAGGTTGCTGAATCTTCAGGTTCCAGTTCTAGAAGATGACTTGCCGCAAACTCTCCAATATCAATATTCTTATGAAGAATACATGCACTTAGAAGGGTCCTCCACACCATTGCATCAGGTTGAATTGGCATCTCCTCAACAAATCTCCTTGCACGGCTTAAAAGACCAGACCGCCCAAGAAGATCAACAACACATGCATAATGTTCAGGTTTTGGCACCAAACCATGAACTTCACTCATTGATTGAAAATAGCTAATTCCTTCATCAGCCAAACCCACATGGCTACATGCTGATAAGACTCCCACGAAGGTGACATGATTTGGCAATACATCAAGCTGCTTCATTTCCTCAAAAAGGCTTAAGCCTTCAAATCCATAACCATGCTGAGAATAACCAGTAAGCATGGCATTCCAAGAAACCTCATTTTTCTCAGGCATTTCAAAAAACTGTCTCTTAGCATCTTCAATGGTACCACATTTTGCATATAGAGTGATCAAAACATTAGAGACTTCAGTTTCTGAATCATAGCCAGTTTTTAAAATCATGGCATGAATCTGCTTCCCTACTTTAATGTTAGCAACATTCGCAGCAGCACTAACTGCAGAGCCAAAAGTGAATGAATTCATTTCTAGTGCAGCTTTATTCATTTCAGAAAATACACTCAATGCATCCTCACAATGTCCACTTTGTGCAAAACCAGATATCAACGAGTTCCATGATATATTATCTTTAGCAAATATTTTATCGAAAGTAAAGTATGCTTGTCGTACTTTCCCACACCTAGCATAAAGACCAACAAGTGCATTACCAACTGAATAATCATCTGAATAACCACAGACACATGCTTGAGCATGAATTTGCTGTCCTTGATTAAGTGCAAGGATACCTGCACATGCACTAATTGCACTTGCAAATCCTATATTATCAGATTGTATCCCTTCATCTTGCATTTCTTTAAAGAGGTTAAGAGCCTCAACAAACTTTTCATGCTGTGCGTACCCAGCAATCATGGCTGTCCAGGAAACAACATCTTTTTCTTTTAATCTTCTAAGAATTTTCAGCGCTGTATACAAATTTCCAAGTTTAGCATACATATCAATAAGCACACTAGAGACATACACATTGAACTGAAAACCAGTTTTCAGGACTTGAGTATGAATTTGTTCTCCTAAATCAAGAGCCTTCAAAGAAGTACAAGTTCTCAAAATACTTGGATAGGTGAATTCATTTGGTACAATACCTTCCATCTGCATCTGTGTAAATATTTTAAATGATTCATTTAGATTGTCTATCTGGCCATAAGCTACGAGCATCACATTCCACAACACAACGTTTTCAGTTTCAGTTGAAAGGAAAAATTCGTGAGCAGTTTTTACATCCGAACATTTTACATAAAGATCAAGCAGTGAGCCTTCCAAGATAATATCTGAAGACATTCCAGCCTTTATAGCATACGAGTGAAATTGCTTTCCTACCAGAAGATCCCCGACGGATGAACAGGCACTCAAAAGACTTGCTACTGTAACACAGTCAGGCTTTAGGCAATCAAGACGCATTCTTTTAAACAAACCTAAAGCTCTGTCACTATATCCTTGTTGAGCCAAGCCTGAAATGAGTGAATTATATGAAACTTCATCCCTCTGCGACATTGCATTAAAAACCTGCTCAGCAGATATGAAGTTCCCCAAACGTGAATATAATGTCACAAGGGCATTGCAAACATAGGTTTCAGAAGAGAATCCCTGCTTGAGAACAAGGCTATGGAGCTGCTCTCCAAGCTTAAATAGCTTTATTTTATTACAGGCGCTTAGAACGCTTGAAAATATGTAAGGGGTAGGATAGACTCCCAGTTTGTGCATCTGACAAAATCGAAGAATCGCCTCTTCTTCACACCCACTCTGCGATAAGCCCGATATCACAGCTACCCAAGAAACACTGTCCCGCTTCTGTAAACCGTCAAAAACCTTCTTAGCCGAATTCAAAAACCCATTTTTAAAATATAAATCCATCAGAGGATTAGATACCGACAAACTATTTTCATAACCATGAGATATAGTCGTTGCATGTATCTGTTCCACATAGTTGAAAGGAACATCACCACCTCCACAAGCCCTCAAAACCCCAGCATAAGTTCTCTCATCAGGCTTTACATTTTCCCTCACCATTTGCCTAAACAAACCAAGAACATGACCCGTCATCTTCCCAGCAACAAAGCTATGCAGAACCTTATTCCAACAAGACAAGGGTCTAACAGGCATTTCATCAAACGTCTTGATTGTGCCATCCAAATCACCAAGGGCAATGTACAAGTCCATAAGATGTTCACACAAAACCACTTCTGCACAAAATCCCATCTTCAGAATCTTGGCATGAAGCTTCCAACCATTAGTTAACGACCCAGAACTCAAACACCCGTCTAAAAGCCACAAATAGGTCTGGCAATTCGCACGAACCCCGCGTTCTTCCATGAGGTGCAGGAAATCAATTCCATTTGCATCCCCGTCGTCGCTGCTGTAGTTATAGCTCAATGCTGTGTTGCTGAAAGCAACAAAACTCAAATTTTGACACCGTAACTGCACAGAGAAAAGAGAAAAAAACTACTTTTTCAGCACAAGAACTGTGAGGATAACCAAGTAGCTTCGGATTTAGTATCACCTTGTAATCTTTGGAAAAGGGTTTGGGAAAATTTTGATGTAAGAATTTGCAATTACGTGAAAAAGAATAGGACTTGGGGCATAGGAAGAAGAAGGGACGCAGGGAAATGGGAGAAGTAAGCATAGAGGGTAGAGTTGGTTTAACATCAATGGGATGAGTATGAACAAAATTGTATATATATGGTTCTAGCGAAACCAAGCTCACTCCTCTGCATCAAGTCTTCAACAACAGTAGTAGTAAGCTACAAACTCGCTTGAGCGAAGCGCGATAAGGCTAACTACAAACCTTCTTCACTTCACTAGTTTCTATGGTTCTCCAAACACAAAATTGATTTTCCCAGAACATAATATCAGAAATATGTTATATTTTTTATTTTCCATCTTGCATATACTCAAGCAATTGCCCCTTAACAAGTAGGCTGTCATTAATCAATAATATCAAAAAGTTTTATCATTCACACTTTTTTTCTCTGCATTACTTTTTTAGTTTTTTTAAATATATATTCTAATAATATTTATATACTTTTAATTAATAATCGAGAATAAATTAAAATAATTATTATATTTACATATTAAATTATTTTATAATAATTAATAATTAGAACGTTAGTATTAATTAATTAAATTACAAAACTATTGCATACTAGTATTCTTCAAGTAATATAATATAGAAAAAATAATATCCTACTTTTTATTTTATATTTAAAAAAGGCTAACAATTATCTGTCTCATCCTATTTTAGATCTGTAAAACTTTGGTAGATTAATGGGTAGGTATGTGGATCATGACCCACTTTGTCATTCCTATGCAATAGTATGACTTGGACCGATTATTTCATTTTAGTTTCAACCAAGTAAAGCATCTTTTAGATGGATAAATTATTGACATTGGAAAAGATTAAGAATCAAATTACATATATTTGTTAGGCATTTCCAATTTACAACACAAAGCCTTTATCCATCAAGAATGGTAATATTTCTGTAATTGGTTTCTTTACAAAATTGGATATAATTTCAGATGAACTTCAAAGTTTTCAGCTCAATCTGATTTTTTTTCTTGCTTACCACAATATCCTTGGTGCTTTCCTATGTTTTGCATACGAGTAACACATCCTTAATGGTGGTGTTCTTGGAAATCCCAAAATTGAACCGAAAGGCACATTAATCAATGTAACAAGTTCTAATCTTCCCTCATTGGCAATTTGTGGCAAATCTAGTAAGATTAAAAGCATTTGTATGAAAACACGTAAAACATACAAGGGGATGGTTTAATTGTGTATAAAAGCTTTTTTCAATATTTTGAAATATTAGTTCATGATGAACACAATTAGATAATGTTTCAAATTAATAGACTTACTCTCAAAATGTTTTTGCAAGATTAGCATCTAATTAAGATAGCCAAACATAATTTTAAGTGAATAAACTCATTGTTAAGATGTATGTTCAATTCTAGTTCAACATACTTTCCTTCTTTAAAGTAGGATGATAAATCAACAACATGCAATATAGTAAGGTTTGAGAGTAAAGAAATATTTACAATTGATGTTTTTATATTAGTTTGTTTGTAAACTAAGTTTATATTTAGTTCTTAATCAACTTGATCAATTTTTACTATGCAAACTATCGCTATAAATACAAAGCGAGTATTCTTTAGAAATCAAGCTCTCTTAGTTGAAACTAAGTATTATTTGAACCATAGTAGCTCCTGGTTAGAATTGAGTATTTTTTGGAATGTAGTCACTCCTGGATAAGACTAGTATTGTTTGGAACACTATATACATCGGTTTGCTTGTAAACTAAGATTGTATTTAGTTCTTAATCAACTTGATCAATTTTTTACTATGCAAACTATCATTACAAATACAAAGCGAGTAATTTTTAGACCTCAACCTCTCTCGGCAAAACTAAATATTATTTGGACCATAGTGGCTGTAAGACCTGAAAAATTTAAATAATTAAATAAATAATTATTTAATAAATGCGGGTAGTGGAAACCTTTATGACATTTAATGTTGGGGTTCATGATGTGGAGTAGTACTAGCTCAAGTGGTTGAGAGTACTTAGTTATGTGAGAGGACTTGGGTTCAGAGTCTTGTGTATGTTATTTGTATGTTATTTTAATAGTTTATTATTTTTAATGATATGCTTGATCATGATGAGAGACTGAATGGCAACAATTATGGATTCATAAATTTGGAGAAATAAGGTAATAGAAGGCTAGCTATATACTTAAGCATACCAACCTGAGTTGGATCAATGAGGATGGTGTGAGGAGGATTGGGCATGACAGAGTTTGGCAAGAATCATCCATTCCTTTTTCAAAGACGACGAGCTGCCCACCTTCATTACCTAAGATGAAGAATTCTCACCTATGCTACGAGTTTGCGGTCAAGCGCATCTGAGATCCCTCGTCAATAGACATGAACCGGGCGAGTCCGAAATTGTGTTTAACGAGTGAGAGGAAGAGCTGAATTGAGGAAGAGCAAAGGAAGCCATTGGTGATCAAGGAAGAAACTCTAAAGTCATCAAGTTTGAGTAAGGAGTACCAGGTTAGGGGAGTTAAACCTCTTAAATACATGTTGTAATTTAATTACACGTTGTATGAATTGTATGTGAAGCCTTTGATTCTTATAAATTCTGCAATTTTGTTCGCGTTTCTGGAATTTTCCAGAAATTGCCCGGTGGCATTGAAGACCCGTCAGGCGATACATGTGATTTGTACTAGATTTCTGTTAAGAACCGCCTGGTGGTGAAGAGTTACCGCTAGGCTATGTGTGTTGATGTTATGTTCATAAAAATGTTGTTTTTCATATTTTCGCGGAGCAAGTATCGTCGGGCGCTGGTTTTGTACCGCTAGGCGCCAGATTTCATGACATTTGGGCGCTGGGCGCCACATATTTTTCTAGTATGCGCAGTTTTCGTAAAATTATGTTTCCCGATTCATTAACCATCCAATTTATGTGAAATTTTGACATGAAATTCACAACATGTTGTTCTTCACTTTGAACGGTGGAGATTTGCATTGGATGTCTACAGATGGAGATATACGTCACTCATAATTGGTTGAATGATTAAGTGTGCTTTAGTGCTAGTATAACCTTGATTTTTTAATGTATATATATAAATATATAAATGTGTGATTGATGAGTATGTTTTTGGTAGTGCTTGCTGAGCCATGTTGAATATATAAATCTATATATGTTAGCTCGAATGTTTGATGTTATAAGTGTGTGAAAAAGGTCACTATTGATGATATCGCTATGACTGAGTGTTGAATTATCATGACGGTTTTGGGCAAGTATGGAAACATGATAATCCTACTTTAAATGTAATGGAATTGCGGGGGCATGTGGAATAAGTATATAGTTTTGATTGTGGCTTATGTGGTGTTTGTGAATTGTATACATGCAAAAGGTTGGGAAAATGAGAAGTAGAAGATAACATGGGTTGGACTGATCTATGATTGTTTTAAGGAGCATGAGTTGTGTCTGTTGTTTTATAGTGGTTCCATGAAAATGTGTGCTGGTTGGCGAAATATATGTTTTAATGTGTGATACTTGTGTACATGTATGTTAAAGCCATCTAAATTGAGATTGTGCATGTGAGTCATGTTGATTTCTGAAAGCCTATATTCTGGATTGTGGATATGCATAATTATAAGAGTAGGATTGATTTTACTCTATTTGGGTGTTAAAACCAGTAAAGTTTCGCTACTGGTATAGCGCCTAGCGGCACATGGGAGGCTGCTAGGCGATTGGACAATCAGGGATATCCTTGGAACGTGTGGCGCCTGGCGGTAAGGAGTGACCCGCAAGGCGATAGCCTTAAAAATAGTGGGTCAGGATCTGACTGGCGCCTGGAGGTGAGAGGTGCCCGCTAGGCGGTCTACGTTGTGATTTCGCCTACCGGCGCTTGGGCAGCGCCAAACGATAGCACAGAGAGCAATGTGCTTTTTGGTTTGCGTTTTGCGTGTTTGTGATATGGGACTTGGACCAGGAGATGCTTATTGTGTCATGAGCGGGTAGGTTCATGGTTGGTGGTGAACATGTGATAATATGAACAAGGAGGTTCAAATTATGAGGCTCTCGTGTGAGGATACGAGCAGGGAGGTTCGTATGTTTCGTGCTCACACTTGAGGACTGTTGCAAGCGGGGAGGGTTGTAGTTGTTGGATCATATGTGTTAGATTACAAGCGGGGAGGTTTGTAGAGTTGGATTACGAGCGGGGAGGTTCGTAGAGGCAAGGCCACGAGCGTATATCCTGGGTCCATGGTCAAGTAATTGCTTGGTGATTTGGATATGCATGGTCTACAAGGCTTTGGGTGAAACCTTAAGGATGAACTTTGTTGTAGCATTCCTTGAGTTGTGGCTCAGAATGATATCCCTTGAGTTGTGGCTCAGAATGATATCCCTTGAGTTATGGCTTGAATATTGGGTAAATACGTGGCATTCCTTGAGTTGTGGCTCAAGTTTGCGAGGGTTGCCGGTGTGAGTGTGCGAGTTGCGGCTCATACGGATGGGTCCAGATAGATTGCCCTCATCAGTATTTGGCTGACGAGTTTAGTAGTCTTGAGACATTACGAACTATGTTTGTATTGGGAAGTCCATTTGGTGTTATGAAGTGTGGTCCGTAACAGGTTTCCCGCACGTGTTCTACAAGTTGTGGCTTATAGGTGGAGGCAGCAAAGGGTATCTTGAGATTATCATCTAAAGATGTAGAACATGGATAACATGATGGTTGCCATGTGGTATGGAATCAAAGGATAAAGTTCCTTTGATGGGTGCATGCATATATAGTTGAATTATTTATATGTTTATCTGTTAGCTCACCCTATCTGCTTATGTTTGGCAATAATCGTGTAATTCGTTACACGGAAGCATATGATATTGCAGGTGGTGCTGATGAGGCATAGATTCGAAGAGGGCTAGCTTTGGAAAAGATTTTACTTGAGTTTTATCATTATTGTTTTTATAAAATTTGTAAACAGTGTTTTATTGAGTTATGAGCTTGGATATTGTATTAGGTTTTATAAATTATGGATTTTTGGAAAATTTCTGATTTAATAAATGTTTTAAAATTTCCCGCATTTTAGGGAAATAAAGTATAATAAATGAGATTTTCGTCATATTTCTTAAATTTATTATTTAAATTAGTAATATCCAACCAGAATGTTACAGTGGCTCATGATTAGAATTGAGTATTATTTTAGAATGCATTCACTCCTATATTATTATACCTCAATTCTAGTTCAACACATTTTCCTTCTTTAAAGTATGATGATAAATCAACAACGTGTAATATAGTAGGGTTTGAGAGTAAAGAAATATTTACAATTGATGTTTTCACATTAAGTTTGTTTGTAAACTAAGCTTATATTTAGTTCTTAATCAACTTGATCAATTTTCACTATGCAAACTATCGCTACAAATGCAAAGTGAGTATTCTTTAGACTTCATGCTCTCTCGATTAAAACTAAGTATTATTTGGACCATAGTGACTCCTAGTTAGAATTCAATGTGTTTTGGAATGTAGTCTGGATCAGAGTAGTATTGTTTGGAACACTATATTGTTTTTACATTAGTTTGTCTGTAATGTAAGGTTGTATTTAGTTCTTAATCAACTTCATCAATTTTCACTATGCAAAGTACCATTACAAATACAAAGCGAGTAATTTTTAGACCTCAAGTTCTCTCGGCTAAAACTAAGAATTATTTGGACCATAGTGGCTCCTGATTAGAATTGAGTATTATTTTGGAATGCATTCACTCTTGGATAAGACTAGTATTGTTTGGAACATTGTAAGACCTCTAAAATTATCATAACTGGGAAAAATAAATAAACGAGATGACAATTAATTATTTTAAAATGATTTATTTAAAAATTTATAAGAAGAAATAATGGTTTATTATTATTTTTGTTTAAAATATTTTCTAAGATACAAAAACAAAAAGGTATATATATATATATATATATATATATATATATATATATATATATTTTTTTTTTTTTTAAAATATAATATAAAATATTTTATTTATATATATTTTTTAAGAGCGAGAGAAAAATATATATATATATAA
>Ga0099822_1006606_pt1 | contig 15085 bp, 7 predicted proteins | sample CowpeawhiteBW_FD_76839 | JGI IMG/M metagenome (GOLD analysis project Ga0099822, IMG submission 76839) | Root nodule microbial communities of legume samples collected from California USA - Cow pea white BW | ecosystem: Host-associated > Plants > Roots > Nodule | place: USA: California | collected...
ATAGCGTGTTGCGAGCAGAGAAAAAGATATATTGCAGAAACGCAATAAACAAGAAATCATAGGGTTTCAAGAAAGAGGAAAAACTTAGGACACCCACCAAATGACTTCGAAACCAGGAACCAAGGGAATATATGGACTCAGCTTGCTCCGGCGAGTCGTATGGCCATGACATGAAGAACATCGGACTCACGCGCTCAACAGTGGCGCGAAGAACTGACATGCGTGACGGCGCGTGGAGACGAATCTGGCTTTGATCCCTGCGAGGTTGGACGTCGCTCGAAGAGGCGACCCTGATCTGGTGGTCGCCGGACGAAACTGCGACAATAGTCGACGGCGGCCCCGGCCGGTGGCCGGCGATGGCGGAAGACGGCGGACAGAGGCGCACTAATAGTGAACAGTGGTTCACATTGTTGAATAGTTAAAAAAAAAAAGAGTGGGTAGCTTTAGATAGTGATGGAAAGCCGCTGGCAGGTGGCCGGAGGCAGAAGGCGGCGACAAACAGCAACAAATGATGGACATTAATGAAAATGCAGTGGACAGAACTGAGATTAAGAGAACAGGATGCACATTGAAATACTTCAGACATTAATGAAAATGCAGTGGACAGAACTGAGATTAAGACTACCCTAAATACCTAGGTACAACTCATAGAGTGCACTAGACTTATAAATGCAGCTGGAAGTAGTTCCCAACACACAACTCCCTATTTTAGACTTAATAATTACTCTAACATAAATTTAATAATTATTTCAACACACTTTAAAAAAATGACTCTTCTATAAAACAATTGGATCGTTAGATTGAATTATTAGTATAATGTTTTAAATACTTTAAAAAATGTGAAGAAGTATAATTTAACTTGTTTTCATCTTCACGTGTAGCTTCCCTTTTACTACTTCTACAAAATAAATCCATTATTCTAGTCTTCATCAATATGTTTTTTTTTTAAATATATTAAAAAATAATTTATCACAATCTAATAAAACATTGAGAGACATAAGTATCAGAAGAAAAATATATTATAATCAAGTCACAATTAAAAATTGATTATTAAAAAACATATAATACATTTTTTTCTTCTATAATCATAAAAAATAAGTATACAAAAGGCTAATGAGATAAAAAATCATTTTAATAACTATTAAACTAATATTTCATAATCAAGTAAGACAAGAGAGAGTTACATTTTTTTTTCTTTGAGAAATGAAGGAAACATATGAGAAATGAGAGCAAACATAATAAGTATGTGTCTAACTTCATTTCTCTTAAAAAAAACATATGATAGTGAGGGATAAGTACAATTTTGTCAAAAATTAAAAAGGCAATGACAGAAGAAAATGAAAAAATATTTTAATAAATGTTTGGTTTAATTACTTTTTTGGTTATTGTTTCCAAAAATGTAAGTTGATCTTCCAGTTTTTTTAATTTCAATTTAGTCGCAATTTTTTAGTCGTAATTTGATATTTTTAGACGAAAACATATACTAGAAGACTAATTAAACCTAAATATTTTTTTATTATATTGGATTTTATGTTTTATTATTTATTAACATTAAATGTTGTATTTTATAAAAGAAATAAAAAGACACAATTTAATTATCATCAATTTCTAAAATATACTATTTATAATTTTAAAATTTTTTAAATTTTTAAATTTTTAAAAAGTCAAAAAATGGATATATAATTTTGAAAAAAATAAAAAATATTTGCGGGACGGCCTAGGCCCCTCCCTACTCCTCTGATGTTCCGCCTCTGATTTTCTAAAATTTTTGTTCAAGTTCCACCTGATTGAATAAGATACTTTATATTAAAAACAAAAGTCTACGTTTAAAAGAGGATTGGATATAATAAATTTTTAAAAGTATTTGTTTAAATGCATGTATGATCCTAAGCATAATTTTTATTTCACTATTTAAAAATAATTTAGACATAGTAAGTTTATATAAATATAATTTTTTTTCCTGTTAAATAGAATTCATGTGATAGTCTACCTTATTAATATATAGTTTATACTATTTTACTCGTTGTATAACATTTAAATTTAAATGTATCAAGTATAGTCTCTCACACTAACATGTACTCTTAACGACGTATACAACTTCATTAAATGCTAAATAAATATTTAAATTTCATAACCAAAAAATATTAAACATACACACAATCTTTTTATAGCTTTTTATAGAGTGAACCTTGAACCTGCAATTTTTCATTATGAATAAAAATATTTTGAAGTAAGGTCATACGTATTCTCTGTTTATAGAAATAATAATTAATAAGATTTTAAATTTGTATCATAATGGAAAATAAAAGTATTTTAGAAAGTGAAACTAATTTTTAACATTTAATACATTTAATTAAAGGTAGTCCAAATATAAACATTAAATATTGTTAATGTCTTCACTATATGTAATCAACTTACAACCTCAAATCCAATTAAAAGGTTATGTTTTTTCTGATATTTTTCTAATAGTTTTTCATAATAGACGATAATAAAGTATCTATTATTTTTTTTCTAAGAGAATTCATCATCCTGTTGGCCCTAGATTTTAATCATGCATATTTTCACCAATATTGATGAAGAGACAAATATATTTAAAGAATTTTCATGCAATAATAAATTCACTCAACGAACTAGAATCTGTTCAATGAATCATTAATAATTACTAATACAAATTTTAATTGTATCTTTCTCGGTGAGGGCCTATTCGTTCAATGAATCAGTAAATATAGTCCAGAGTAATAACCAACTTCACGAACATGTTACTCAACAAGTCCCATTTCATTGAGTGAAATTCTACTACAAATATAAAAAGGTTATTAAAAAACAAACTAAAAAATGACTGAGCTTTTTCCATGGGCCTTGTAAAACATTTGTAGTATGTATATCATATATAGGAATTTGTACAATCACTTAGTGTCTAGTTTTACATTTTTTTGGAAACATATATGTTTGATATTTACCTTTTAAAATCCCTTAGTTTTTTCTCTACTTTCCATACTTCCTTTTTTTCTTTTACATTTGGAAAACTTTCAAACTCAACATTGTAATTCAGTTCTACTTCAAATTTGTAATGTTCCCTTTAAATAATAACATAATCAAATGTTACACAAGATAATATAAAGAACAAAGTTGCGGAGTATAAAGTCACTCCTTACATATATCCAAGGTATTTAAAATGAAATATTAAGGCACACCACAATGCCAATAACAAGATAGAGAAATAGTTCGACAATATTCAAAATAAATGCTTAGAGAGCAGATAATACATAAGCCTCAGCCTAAAAAGGGAAACTCGAAAATAAGAGGATTCGACCCGAAACAAGCTAAGCAGCGGAATCTCCATCAACCTGACCACTACGGGGAGTTCTCGCATATGCTCCCATCAATAAATTGATGATCATCGCAAAAAGAGAAAGCCACACACAGAACATACAAACAAGCATAAAGGGTAAGCTAAAGTGGAAAAACGTTTTATCATACAATTGCATACAATTTTATAGCCAAAGATACATACATCAACCAAGCATGTGATGACTCGCAAACAAGACACTAAGACACAAGACATGATTATCCGGATACATATAATTAGTCGGATTCACGGGATGCTTGCACTTGTGGTGGTCTCTACTCCTCTTCAGAGCCAATTGCCAATGAGTTTCACCCTACCACTCACAAGGTTAGCTTACAAACATCTAAGGTCGTTATCATGCGAAAGACTAGGACCTCCTACTACTCTCACCACTTGAGTCAGTACGCTCTACGTGAGACTAACTGACTCTTTAGAGTGCTAGGATGCAATCCTTACTTGAATCCTTACTAAATTATATAATAAGGCACCACCACGAACTTTGTGGAATTATGTCCTAAATATGAGGCACCACCATGAGCTCCCACTAACAGGGGTCATGGAATTACATCCTGACCATAAGGCACCACCACACAACCATCGTGGAATTACGTCCTGACCAATGAGGCACCACCATGAGACCTTACCTAGAGATCCATGGAACTACGTCCTGACCAATGAGGCACCACCACGAAACCTTCGTGGAATTACGTCCTAACCATACAAACATCATGTTTCTCCAACCAACATAAAGTCATTATACATACCAATTCCATGTCAACATTTATAACCAACCATCACATTCATGTTACATGCCAAGATCATGCCAAACTCATCAATTACAGCCCATAAATCATTCAATACATGAAAAATCACTCATTTCATGCTTTAACATAGTAATTTAACCAAACATGAGGCAAACATCCAAGAACAGAGAAGAAAACAGGACCTTGGCACATTCTCACTCAGTTCTCGCTCAGGCTCAAAGGCCTCGCTTAGGCGAGAGGTTTCTCTCACTCAGGCGAACTCCTTTCGCCTAAGTGAGGGCTCGAAGAGTGGGAATAGTTTCTTTCTGCGATTTCTCGCTTAGGCGAGACCTCCTCGCCTGAGTGAGACCACACCTCGCTCAAAATGAAGGCTCATCGCCTAAGCGACAACTCGAGCAGAAAACCTGGGCGAGCCTCTGTTAGTCTCGCCTAGGCGAGACACGCTCGCTTGGGCGAGAAAACCAGAGCTCACCACTATTCACTCGTGCAACAGTCAAGCATTCAAGACCCAATCAACATTTATCAACATTCCAAGCAATTACAATAGTATTCAGGCATTTTAAACACGAAAACGAAGCTACAACAAACATATATGACTTGAAAACGTGAAACCCTAACTTCCCTTACTTGGAAGAGCTACTGTGAGGGTTTTGAGTATGAGCAGAGAAGTACCACAGCTCCTAGGACATTTTAGTGAGTCGAAAACAAGGACACCAGAGCAAGGATAGATTACTACAGTTAGCCCTAGTTGGAACCGCGAAAATCAACTAGAAAAGAAAGAGCATAGGTTGGAACAACTTACATGAAGCAGAAAAATGCTTGAGCTAGCTTGACCAAGATTTGGGACCAAACCCTAGCAGAGCACAACTGTAGTTCTAAAAGAGGGAGAGAGTTGTTTTCTGAAAAGTGAAGTGAATGAGATGGTTAGGACAAGTTTAGGGGTTTGGACACCTTATAGGTCAGCCTTAGACCAAAGTGATTAGAGTAGGCCCTTTAAAAGTAGGACAACAATTAGAGTGAGCCTTAAAAATTTCATATTCTAATTGTTTCATAATCTCTTTATTTTGTAATCTTTCTATTTAATATTTGCGCACATCATTACTTCATAACTTTCTAGTTTTCAGTTTATTTATTTATTTTTAATTCATTATTGGTCGGTATTTGATTTTTTGCATTTTCAATGTTAATATTTCAATGTTATGTATGCGGAATTGGTTTTTTCTTCTAAAACTCTTTCAGTTACATATTGAATTGAACATAGGATCACACAATTACTATTCTTGAATAGAACTCGTAACTCTAATTTGAATTAAATACCATAAAAAAATTTCCACTAGCAATTTAAAATTTATTTTTTTAGGAATATATATATATATATATATATATATATATATATATATATATATATATATATATAAAATTTTTGTGTTTATGACTAATCCTATAATTCATGTATACTGGGTTAATCATTCGAATGGTATCCACTTTGGTAGGGGTGTCTCAATTTGGTACTCGCTCTTAAAAAAGTGTCAATTATGTTCCAACTTTTGAAAAGTGCCCCAATTAGGTTCTTTTCAGACAAATATAATTAACACCGTTAGTGGCGCGCCACATGTCACTCTCTAATTTTTTTTATTTCTTTTTTAATTTTTAATTTTTTTTTTTCAAATTTTTTTTGTTGCCACGTGTCAAATCCTTAGTGTGACACGTGACAATGTGAGTGCCACATGGCAGGATAGTGCCACATTTGTTAAATGTTATTGTTGTGATTTCAATTTAGTCCTCATATATGTCTTATTGTTTTAATTTAGTCCCCACTTTTGTGCCTTTGATTTAATTTTATCCCAATTTTTTTTAATGATTGAAAAATATTTTTATAATCCATTTTTTATAAGATTAAAACTAATTAAATATAAATATTTTTACAAAATTAAGTACTGATATTTATATTTTAAAATTTAGTGGTCAAAGAATACATTAACAAAATATGGGTTAATAATATACAATAGTGTAATATGTTAAAAAGTCATTTTTAATATAAAAAATATTAGTATAACATTTATACAAATAATAAATTTGGTCTGAAATTGGAGAGAGACAATATTATTCTATTTTGAAAAAAAAAATGGGTAATTATATTTTTCTATTAGTATAATATTTTTGTACCACTAAATTTTAATGTAAATATCAGTACTTAATTTTGTAAAAATATTTATACTTAATTAGTTTAATCTTATAAAAAATAGATTAAAAAATATATTTCAATTATTACAAAAATTAGGACAAAATTGAATCAAAGACACAAAAGTTGTGACATCCCATTTAATAGAATAAATCTACTCAATAAAGCATCACAAAATTATAATACTAAAGGAGCAATCAGATGAACAGGGAACATAAGAAAGTTAACTGTTACAGTCATCCAAGAGGGTACAGGAATAGAAACTTAGGCATACCACAATGGTCTAGCCAAAAACGTAATCTAAAATGGTTCAACAGTTTTGCAAAAGGGGTTGCCACTAAGGCAACTATTACAAAAGGCCTCATGGCCGTGAAACTGCTCCTAAGAGCCATCGAGATAGAATAATCTAAGCTGCACCGCTGCTACTCCCAGATCCACCTTGAACATCCCTCTCATCTACCCCACCGAAAGGTGATCATCGCAAGAAGGAAATAACATGAAATGAAAGGGTAAGCTAGTGTAATTTAAATTTAACATATTATAGCAAATAAGTACGTAAAACAGTCCAAGCATGCAAATCAGTAGGGCCAAAGAATCATGTTATAACAAACGAGCAAGACACTATGACTCAATTATCCAGATACATATACTAAGATCAGATTCACTGGACGCGTGCACTTGTGGTGGCCTTTATTGCTCTACAGAGCCATTGCCAATGGGTTTCACCCTACCACACACAATGTTAGCCTTTAAGCGTCTAAGGCCATTATCCTGCCAAAGACTAGGGCCTCCCGCTACTCTCACCACTTAGGTCAGTTTGCTCTACTTGAGACTCACTGACCTTTTAGAGTTTCAGGATGTGATCTTTACTTGAATCCTTATCTTAATATATACACTACACACCAACATGAGATCTCCCCACGAGACTCATGGAATTACGCCTATCTCACAATCAGAATCATGTTTCTCATACAATTCCCACCTCATTTATTTCATTCATCCACTTCTCATGTTAAAACATCACAAATCCACAATTTCATGATCAATCTCATACCAAGCATGCCAATTTTGTTCATAAAATTCAAACACCCAAGCATATTCACGTACATCCTTTTTAGGAAGAATAATCTAGACAAGACATGCAACAAATCATCCAAACAGTCAAGAAAACAGTGACAGCACGCACCACTGCACCAGTCTCGCTCAAGCCAGGAGCCTTGCTCAGGCGAGGAAGCTTGCCTCGCTCAAGCTGTGGGCTCTCGCTTAGGCGAGACTGCAACGGTGGCCCCTGGGAGATTTCACGAGCTCTTGCTTGGGTGAGGCCTTCTCGCCTGAGCGAGACAAGGCGTTGCTCAAAACGTGAACTGGTCGCCTGAGCAAGCGCTCGAGGCAGAATCTTGGGCGAGCTTATGCTATTCGCCTAGGCGAGACGAGCTCGCTTGGGCGAGAATACCAGTTCTCCCCCACTGTTCCACGCATGCAACCCAGAAACAATCAAACCAAACATCTTACTTTTGATCTCACACAAGCACAAACATTTTCAAATCATTTTAAGCATAAAACAGTAGTGAAACAAGCAACATACCCCAAAAACGAAAAACCTAGTTTCCCTTACCTTGCTTAGATGCTAACAAGACGCAACAGACCCACAACTAAGGAGTACATCAGCTCCAAGGGCTAGAGCAGTGAGCTGAAACATAGAACGAAGACAAACCAGGGTATGAGACAAAACCCTAACCAGACCAACACACTTAAACGGTGTAAAGAGGAGGAAAATAGACACAAAACCTTAAGGTTCAACTTACTTGAAGGTGAAAAGGATTTTGCTAGCTCGGAGATGAAAGAATATTGTTCCCTAGTAGAGCACTTTGCTGGATATATGAGAAGGAGAGGAAGGAGTTGTTTCTGAAAAGGTGACAAGGGAACAATGAGTCAGCTCGAAGGGGTATTGGGTCCTCTGAAGGGCTGGTCTTGGGCCTACGAAAAGGCCAGGCCCAAACCTTTATAAGCTGAAAAAGGGGCTTACAAACGTGGGGACTAAATTGAAACAATGAAACATATATGGAAACTAAATTGGAATAAGGACAATGACATTTGACACACATGACATTATCCTGCCATGTGGCACTAACATTGCCACGTGTCATACCAGGGACTTGACATATGACAACAAAAACTTTTTGCAAAAAAAAATTAAAAAACAATTTAAAAATTAGAAAAACCAAAAAGTGACATGTAGCGTGCTGTTAACCGCGTTAATTATTTTTTTTAAAAGAACTTAATTGAGGCACTTTTTAAAAGTTGGGACATAATTGACATTTTTTTAACAACGGGTACCAAATTGACACATTCCTACAAAAGTAGGTACCATATAATTAATTAAACCTATACATAATGAACTAAAGAGAAAATGGGAAACTCAAAAGTTGCTTTTCCATAAGTTTTAAACTTAGATATTCAAATAACAAAATACCTCTTAAAATCCTTAAACCTAATTCTGAAAGTAAAAATTAAGTTTCAATTGGTACTTATGATTATGATCCAAGTTAATCACTATCACTAAATTAATATATTAAAGTTGTTTACCGTAGCTATGTGGTATAAAATAAAATACATACCCTATATTACTTTTATTAATCACTTAATACATTAAAAGTATGAAAAAGGTGTATATGATAAATACATGTGTTTTGTCTGACAAACAATAACAATATGACAACATGGAGATCATTCCATTATATCTAATAAGTGATTAATGATGACCAAATTATAAGTACAAGATTTTATTTAAGCTGACATCAACTTAAAGAATATTCTTGAAACTTAAGTCTAATGTAAGAAATGTATTCTCCACCGGTTATTAAAGAGATTCACACCAAAATCAAGTTTCATTCAAATATTTATTAAAATTCAAAATAAAACTGAAATATTCGGCAACTATATGTCTAGTGCCGGTACTTAGTAATGACAAAGGGGGTCATGGCCCCCAAATTCTTTTACATTTATATATTGATATATAATTTAAATATGTTTTTTAAAAATAAAATATTTTTAATATATTTTATGTAATTAATATTTTCAATTTTTTTATATATTTATATCTATATATAAGGAAAAGTCTTTTTCTTTTTATATCTATTTTTTAATTTTATCTTTTAAATATCTTTTAAATAAAATTAATTATTTTATTAATATTATATTTTAATTTAGTATTTATTTAATTTAACTATTTTTTATTTGATTATTTTTTTAAACTTAATTGTTATAAATAAAAATTAATTATAATAAAATTATAAAAATTATTTATATTTAATTTTATAATTATAATTATAATAATAATTATTATTATAATTTTATTATTTTTTATCATCATAAAAAAAGTAAATACAATATTTTTACTAGTTTATATAAAAATTATGAGATTATGTTTTTGGTTCTTATTTTTGTTTAAAAATATCAAATTGGTCCTCAAATATTTTTTTAGTTTCAATATGGTCCAATTTTTGAAAAAAATGATGCAATTTATTATTATTATTTTTGTTAAATTTCTTGAACCGGATCAAGGTTTTTCATTAGGATTGAAGTTGTGAATAAGGATGATTTCTTTTGTTGGTGTAATTGACATAATCCTAGTGTCTATTTTGATGAAAAATTATTGTTCCGCTTCAAGAAATTTAACGGAAAGGATTAAATTGCATCAATTTTTAAAAAATCGAAACCAAATTAAGACTAAAAAAAATTAGAGGACCAACTTGACATTTTTGGACGAAAAAAATATACCAAGAGGATAATTCAACCAAAATTTTGACACCCTTAAAATATTGGCCAAAGATTTGTCACTGTTATGTCAACTCAGACACAACTATCTACCTAGTACCTTGTAGGACGTTAGTAGGATGTTTGTAGGATGTGTGATTTTATTACTCTTTAAGTAAAAAACTATAAACTATATAACCTAGAGAGATAAATACTTCCATTTATCACGAAAGTTGAATGTTATATTTGTTAAATTTACTTAAAGAAGGAAAAATGTAACATCCCGTTTTGATAGTTTTTATGCTATCAAACAAAACATTATATTATGATAATTCAAGCAAATGATAGGAATAAGCCGAATTAAAGTATCAATACCATACATGTACTGCCTATACATACAGCCTTAACCAAAAAGGGGTTACAAAACACCTAACCATCTAAGGCAAAATAAAGGGTGAAAGCTACTACTGGAAGCGTCCAAACACTACTCAACTCCTATCCAGGAGGGGTGTATCATCACCTGCACTTTTAGCTGCTCACGCCAATCATTAAGGGCGATCATTGCAAAAGAGAAAGACACACAGAACAAACATATGCAAGAAGGGTAAGCTAACTTAAATAAAGAGAAATCATGCAATTTAATAATTAAGCATCAATCAAGGTCTATCACAATTATCAAAATTGTTCATATCGCCGCCATCATAACACACAATCACAATTCTAGACTCGATATCCAGATTATGTAAGTGACATTGGAGCTCTTGGTGGCTTGCACTTGTGACGGTTCCCAAACTCTGCAGAGTTTTGGGCACAAGGGGTATTTACCCAACCACTCCTAAGGTAAGTCCCCTTCATGTCTATGACAGATTGGGTCCATAGACTAGGACCTCCTGCTACTCCTCCCGACATAATCCATTATACTCTATATGAGTCTTAATGGTTATAGGAGCGTCAGGTTGCCATCAATATGAGTCCTCATGTCCTTACATTCACTAAAACCATCATCCTTAGAATTTCCCTTGAAATCCTAATTCCATCACATTCTCAAGTACACCAAACTCACACAATTCCACCAAATAGACTATTATTCATAAAACTCAAGTACAAAACAGGCAATCATCACTTCAGTCTACTTAGCATAGCTTCATTTAATCTAAAACAAAGAAGATAATCCAATTCTGTAGTGAATCTCGCTCAAGCTAGAGGATCTCGCCTGAACTAGAGAGTTATCTCGCTTAGGCGAGTCACTCTCGCTTGGGCGAGACTCCAAACAGATAGCAACCCCAAAATCTGAGCGAATTCTTGCTCAGGCTAAGCTGTTTCGCCTAGACGAGATTGACTCTCGCTCAGGCGAAACCAGCTCGCCTAGGTGAGACCTCGCGCAACATTAGGGGTGAATTTCTGGTATTTTCGCTTAGGCGAGAGCTGCTCGCCTGGGCGAAACCATCAGAATTTCAATATGTTTTCACATGCAATCCACACAGTTCATGCCAAACTCGAAATTCACCACACACAATTGTTTACACTCATCAATCAACACCCAATTCATGCAATTCTAACCCTAATCAGCGATTTCTTTGCGAAATTAGAGTGAGAGGTTAGCTTCCCTTACCTTTTTATGATTTTTGGACTTAGTAAGATACTACCTCAACAGGGAGAGCTCAGAACCTCAATCCAACCTAAGAAAATGCAACACAGTGTTGCAAGAGAAGGGTTAGACCTAATTAACCCAGAAATTGAAGATGAATTCTGTGGGGAGAGTCAGAAGGAGCTGTAGTTGGTTTAACTCACTATGAAGAGGGAAACGAAGGTTGTAAATTCACAGAGGGTCCAGCAGGGGCTTCACTTCCAAGACCTGAATGCAAGAGTAAGAAACTGTGACTGAGGGAAGAGAGAATTATGAAGGAGGAGAGGCTGATGAAGTATTCAGTGTGTGAGGAGAGTGTAGGGAAGAAGAGTTAGTGTTCTGTGTTTGGTAAGAAGCATGGGTCTCACAAAAAATCTACAAAGCTAAGATTACAAAAATAATTATCAGATTAATTGATTTTCATATTGTGTTTTCATTATTTTTCACACTATGCGATAAAAAAATTTCTCACTAATCAATACCAGCCACTAATAAATGATATAAATTAATTAAATTATTATAAAAAGATTAAGTTAATAAATCATATGAATTTTTAATTTTATTTAATTTATTTTCTGAACTATAATTCCATCTCTAGCAAAACAATAACTTAACAATATAATTTTGCCAACTAATTATCAAATCGCATGTCAAGAAAGGAAAATAACTCCTTCCTTTCTTCCATATAAAATGACATAAGGTACAACTCTTCAAAGCATATCACAAGGTTGTTGTTGAAGCTTTTTATACCATTCTCCTATAAATAATTAGCTAAGTTAGTTTTTTCCTCCAAAACTTAAATTATCTTTAGATTGATCTATCACGCCTATAAGGTACACATACTCACTTTGCTTTTATTTTATGAAGTAATTTGTTGATTTGTTTCATTTATCTAACAATATCCACGTGCATGTCAGGACGACAGACACGGCACATTAGCACATACTGTCAACGTGAATGGAACACCGAGAGAACCTTCCATTCAAGATTACTACGGGACATGACAGTTAACGAATTTAACATTGAACATTAGTTTTCTCGCGAAGTTTCTCCTTGAATACGCGCACAAATACATCTATAAAACCTAAGATCGCATCAAATTTTAATTCCAACGTTAAAATTTTTCTAAACCCCAAAAAATCACGAAACAATGGAACCTGAACAAAGATCCATAGAGGTGAAACTCATCTCGTGCAAGGACCTCAGAGCCTTCAATTTTTTCCAAAAGCTCACAGTTTACGCCACCGTCTTCATCGACAGCGAGGATCCGAAGAGGGAAATGACGGAGGAACGGAGGCAGCGACAGCGAACCCTAACGCACAGAGAAAGCGACGGCGATGGCAGCAACCCCGAATGGAACAACTACGCGCGTTTCGATTTGGGGAAGCTTTCGCGCTCGCCGTGCCACTCCGATTACGATGATCTCTTCCTCTGCTTTGAGTTCCGCCACGACGGCGTCATCCTCGGCGATAAAATCGTCGGCGAGTGCCGCGTGGCGTTCTCCGATATGATCCGCGACGGAGCCGCCGGCGCAGCGAGGATCGTGAGCTACGAGGTTCGATCCCCCGAGGGAAAGCCGAATGGTGTCTTCAATTTTTCGTACAAATTGATTGGGTTTGGGATTGGGATTGGAAATTGGGGTGGGATTGTTAGCGGAATGCACTCGTCGCAGATTCTCCAAGGGAGAATCTCCGGGTACCCTGTTCTGGCACCGGAGGATTGCGCGTGCGCTCCCAATAGGGTACAATATCCCACGTGCGAAATTGATAACACGTGCTGCTACCCAACGGTCGCGTTGCCGGTGGGGTGTCCCGTCTATCCGGCAGCTGCTCCACCGCCGCCGGTTATGCTTCCGTCGTATGGAGAGTTTCATTTCAATTACCCACAATCGTCGTCACCGCCGCCGCCGGTTGCGTATCCATATCCTCCCCCGCCTCCTCCGGCGGTGCATGCTTATCCTCATTTTGGGCCGGAGGCCCATCCATGGCTACCAGGCCCGTATAGTGAACGCAGGTGGTAATGGACTAATGAAGGGTTCAAAGGCCATAATTTTTCTGAAGTGTTTATTTTGAGAAAGTGTAGTTTTATAGTTTTTTTTTTTTTTTTTTTGATATTTTCTCTTTTTTGTAGGGTTTTCCATATTTTATATACGGAAATTTTGTTGTAAACTTTGTCGTTAATATTTTAATTTTATTTATTGTTGTTTTGTTGGCCGAGGGAAAAGGAGTTTTTACCTAATTGACCTAACTTAAAATTACTAACTTTAAGCACTTCTTAATCAATATAAATCCAAATGAAAATGTTAGGTGTGGGACCCAAAATTTTCAGCCCTAATCTCTTCTCTCTCTCTGCCACCCACTCCACTGAACTTCATTACTCTTTACAGCACCCCTTCTCTCTTCTTTTCCTCTACCTTCTCTCTACCAAAAAGAGAATTCTGAACTTACTCTTCATCCATTTCAGAGCCCAGACCTGAGACTAGCTCATGATCCCCTATCTCAACTACAATTCCCCTCCTCCATGTAAGTTGTACCTAACCTGTACATTTTTCTTCTTCAATTCGAAAATTGTAAAGATTTTCTTATTGTTGAGTCAATTTTGAGAACCAACAATCATTCTCATTCTCTGAACTTGCATTTCCAGCTCATTAGGTTGTACAATTGAGGAGCTCTTGGTTGAAAGGATTCTAACTAGTTAAAAACCCTATAGAGGTAAGGGAAGCTAACCCCTTTCTTTAAATTTTCTAGATGATCCGTGAATAAGCTTGAATTGCTTGTTTAATTTATTAATTGACGCTTGAATTGTGTGATTTTGGTGAGTAATTGAATGATGTTAAAAGGAAACTGACTTGCTGCATGAAAGAACATATTCGTGTCCTGATATTTTCGCCTAGGCGTGTAACGCTCGCCTGAGCGAAAATACCATGAAACGCCCTTCTGTTTCTGCGCGAAGTCTCGCCTAGGCGAGCTGGGGTCGCCTGAGCGAGATTATGATCTCGTCTGGGCGAACCAGCTTAGCCTGAGCGAGGGTTCGCCCAGTTTTTCTCTTTTTGCCACTATTAGTGCCTCGCCTAGGCGAGACTAACTCGTCTGAGCGAGATGACCCCTCGCCTAAGCTAGACTTTCTAGTCTGAGCGAGAGGTACTGCAGTAGTAGTGTTTCAAATCTGTTTTTCTTAGTAAAAATATATGTTTTAAAGCATCTTTTTGCAATTTAGACTTTGTATGATTAGAATGCTACCATTGATGTGTTGAATGATTTAATTGGATGAATATAAATATGAAGAGAGGAAGTTGAATGGAATTTCAAGGGAAATTCAAGTGGAGTAGTAGTGTGTGTAAGGATGTGAGGAATCTAAATGGTTGGTATCCTGAAACTCCAATAATCATTCAAGCTCAGATAGAGTAG
>Ga0099822_1006607_pt1 | contig 15085 bp, 6 predicted proteins | sample CowpeawhiteBW_FD_76839 | JGI IMG/M metagenome (GOLD analysis project Ga0099822, IMG submission 76839) | Root nodule microbial communities of legume samples collected from California USA - Cow pea white BW | ecosystem: Host-associated > Plants > Roots > Nodule | place: USA: California | collected...
ATATATTAAATATTTTTATTATATATATATATAAATATAAAAAAAAAAAAATATATATATATATATATATATATATATATATATATATATATTAGTAAGTATAAATTTAATAAGAGATGTAGATTAGAAACTATCGTACTTGAATTTGTTATTAGTTAAATTTGTTATTTCAGTTACTATTATATTGGTGTTCAAACATTTATAGTCTAATTTTACATCAATGATAAGTACCACAAAATGTAACTTTAACAACTTTAATAATAGGTTTAATTAGTCGAATGGAAACTCCATTTTCTTTTAGATGTATAAGCTTGATATTCGTTTTAAAAATGTTTCAATTGAGTCACAACTTTTAAAAATATGCATAAATTAGACCATTTTAGAAAAAAATTGTTAATGTCGTTAACGATATTGATATTTAAAATGACTTACAAAATTAAGTATTGATATTTATATTTAAATTTAGCAATAAAAGTCATTGATAAAATTAACTGCTTTCATTTTTATTTTTATTTTTAGAAAAATACTTAATTGAGACATTTTTCAAAAGTTAAAACTTGATTGACACATCTTTAAAATATATACCTGACCATATACTTAACTGACACGTCTGAACAATAACGAATAACATTCCACTAAATCAAACCTTACTAATATTGAAAGAAACCAGATAAAAAGAAATTACCATAACCACCAAATTCATGCCCCTTCATATTAGTTATAAAATTGTAAGTTTGAATTGAAAGAACATAATCATTACCATTCCACTTGTGAACCACACAACATACACCTTATTTTGGATATTCCTAGAATATCATATATTTTAATACTTTATCCGACTAACTCATCAATTTGATCTCATTCTAATCTATTTTCTTCTTAATCTATGAAGCCATTAGGATTGACCCTTGGTTCTCATTCTTGGGATCATAATTGTCTGCAAGAATTTTCGTGACTGCATAACATTTTCCTAACTCGCTTTATTCAGTGGAGTCTTCAGGTTCTTGTTTAGGCCATAGAATTTGAATACTTTTAACCACCAACTTATTATATGAGACAAATGCAGCCTCGGAATTTTATGAGATCCAATATTTGTTCTTCAGTGGAGTGACCATTTCCAAGCTGGTTCTAAAAATATTAAAACAAAAGTGCAGATATAGATACTGAGAAGAATGAAAATGACATGAACAATGTATCCATTATTATTAGTATATGATGGTAAAGTTACAGAGTTTAGGATTGATTATCGAAGGGAAGGATAAGGAATCTCCAACTAAAGTGGGATTAAAACTAAAAGAGTGGAAACTTAACCTTAGTGGATTCATTTGAGTAAAAGGACATGTCAATATTTTAATGTCTCGCACATGTATGAATAAAGATGATAGTTACGTTTATCTTTTCATTTCCTTCCATATATGAATATTTGCCTTTTTTTTTTTCTTTTTTCGTTTTGCTTACTTATATACCCTTCACAATCCGAGTAAGGAAAAAAATCAAAAAATTTTAAAAGCATTGACATAAATATGGGTAATTATAATGGAATTAATTACAATTATTTATTTATATAATAAAAAAGTAACCACATTATTGAGTTTTTCCCCTACAAGCATTAAGCATTACCAACGCTTGTGCGATTGCTTTCCAATCTTATTAACAGCAGAAAAATAAAAGTAAACCAGTAAAGACATTACGGGTCAAACAAGGAAAGTTTTAAGATTTGTACGAATAATGTGTTATCCAAAACCAAGACTTCTCATTTTTTTAATCTCAAAAAGTCAAAATTATTAAAAAAATTATTTTTAATATTTGTATATACACATTCATATATGATGTATTCCATACTTTATATATATGTAAAATAATAAATTTTTAATAAGTAAACAATATATACTTAACCGCTTCACTATTTATGATATGTTAATATATTTTATATGAAGGGCTAATGCCATATTAAAACTTAATCCGATCATTTCAACGACGAACAGTATATGCTATTTTTAAACAAAACTGAAATATAAATATAATTTGAAAAATTATTATATTATACCTTCTTCCACGGTTTCTCTCAAACTAACACCTTGATTATGACTTTCACTTACAAAAATAATAATTAAATGTTTATACTAAGTTTTCTTTTCTTTTATTGTCATTTTCGGTGATATAAACAAATATTCTTGAATATTCATCCGATCCTTTATACACGCTATTTGGAACTCATGAGTCATCACGCTCTTTTATTCTTTTGTGCTTACTTTGGATATATACACATAAGGAATATAATAGGTGTTGACTATACTTATTTAATCAAAGTGAGTCCATTCAAAACATATAAAACAGTGTTATATAAATGAGTAACTACTTTTAAAAATCTATTAATAATAAAAGTTAAATTAATTCAATGACTAAAGATAATTTAAATTTTTTTAGTTAAGGTTTAATAAAATGGGCTAATTTTTTTATACACACTATGAAGAAAAAATCACAGAACTTTCCATACGTATATTACATTTAGTTCTATCTATATAATTCTCTTATATGGTCACCAAATGAAATTTCTCATTATTGATTTTTTAAAACAATTATAACAAATGTTAACAATTCTATCATACATGATTAAACAATATTTTTTCCTCTGCATAATTAATTTTAATTTGCATGTCTTGTCAAAGTAAACAATTATATAAGCATTTAATAGAATTAACCTTAACTCATAAATATTAGTTAAAAGATTATATGGTACACATGTTTTGATATGTGTCCCTTACATTTATTTTTTTCAAATAATGATTCATAGCAAAAATTCAGTTTTCAAACACTTTGAACAACTGGGACCAGTAAAGAAAATGTAAAATCACTAAAATTACGTTTCGTTTATGAATTGGCCACTGCTGATATATGTATGGTCCATTTCTTTTATCTTCCGAAAGTTTTTTTTTTTTCATAAATAACACCTAAAGTATTTATATTGATTGTAACATGCCACTTTATTTAAGCCACACTTTTATCTTCTCATCCTTTCAATCCAAAAATTTCATAGTATTTTCTCCTTCAACTCAAAATATTAATTACACATGCTAATGTTATACGTGAAATAACTTAAGATTTTTATTTTTGGATTTAGATTCTTTATGGTGACAATAAATATTAACTTAAACATAGGTCGTTCATGTCTTCTACTCTATTTTTGGATTTAGATTCTTTGTGGTGACAATAAATATTAACTTAAACATAGGTCGTTCATGTCTTCTATTCTATTTTTGGATTTAGATTCTTTATGATAAATATTTTTATGTTCATAAATGTGAGTATTTCTCTCTCTCTCTCTCTCTCTCTATATATATATATATATATATATATATATATATATATATTATAGTCTATGATACACAAATATGATACGTGTATCGGATACGACACGTATTCGATATGTTTATTTTCAAAATAATAAGATACGATACGTGATAGATACATAATATATAAATATTGAAAAGTAATAAATATATGATTGTTAATGAATAAATCCAAATTTTCTAATTATAGATAAATTATTTTGGTAGTCAAAACTTGATAGCTAATGTTAGTGATTAATTTTAAAATCAATTTATAATTGAAACTATTTTAATTATCAATTTAAATACTACTTATAATTTTTGGGAATTATTTTAATTGTCAATTTAATTACTATTTAGTGACTAATTATTTTTTGTCAATAAAATTGATCACTATTTAAAGATTTTATTATAATATACTATAACTTTATAAATTAAATACTTTATTAATAAATATCGTTAAAATATCCTAAAACATCGATTCGTATTAGATACAATTACGTAAAATAAATCGAAGTATCGTCCGATAGATTATAATGTTTGGCTCTTTAATCATGTGAAGAGAATCAAAATTAGTTTTGTACGCACGTGAAAAGTCAGATTACTATAGACAGTATCCAACAGGTAACTTATGTGAAAGGAGGAATTTATTATTACCACCAGTAAATAAAACTAATAGAGATTCCCGAGACGCTAATCAATTAAATTATTTTTCAAATGGGTTTTGTTTAAAAAATGATGTAATTTTAGTTAAAGTCATTTTTATTTTTATTCCTATAATTTTATAAATGTGTATTTTGGTTCCATAGGAAGTGACTACACATTTATTCACCAGTTTTATAAAATAATTTTTTTTATTAATGATTGATACATAATTTAAATGTTAACAGAGAATATTACATGATTATTATTTATTAATAATGGTACCAGTTCATAATATATTTATTGTATAAATATTTATAAATTTAAAGTATAAAAAATAAATTGTGTACAACAATTTAAAATGATTTTATCTTATTTTACTTTTTTTTTATGATATTTACCAGAAGAAACTAAATAGACATAGTCATCAAACGTGGCGCATGTAGCGACGTGGCATGGACCCAAATTGTGAAAATTGTGAAATTAGTAGTCTCTGGCTCTGGCTTGTAAGTTCTCTTTCTTATGGGCATAGTAGCCAAACCAATCTCCTCCTCCTTCTTCGCTTCACAACAACGTATCGACAAAAGAGGTTTAACACAGAAATTCTCTCTCTTTCTTGAACAAATTTTCTTTCTAGAACGTCCATGCCACCGGATAACCAACGCACATCACTCACTGATTTTGTGCAAACAAACAATAAGCTGATAAAGTGCTCAACCACTTAGACACAATTTTAACTTTTTCGAAAAATAAGCAAGAAAGGAAAATCCGAAAAGAAAATCCGAGAAAGTTGGGCTACAGAAACCGAATGGCAACGCCGTTGGACGGAGGAGGAGTGGCGGTGCTCTCGAATTCCGTCAACAAGGTGGACTCCGCCTCGGCTCTCAAGGACGACTTGAAGTGCTCGAAACCGGAGTCGCCGATTTTGATTTTCTTGTTTTTTCACAAAGCAATTCGGAATGAGCTTGATGCGCTGCACCGGTTGGCCTTGGCATTCGCCACCGGCAACCGTTCCGACATTCAGCCGCTCTCCGAGCGCTACCATTTCCTCAGCTCCATGTACAGGCACCACTCCAATGCTGAAGACGAGGTGCTAATCTTTTGTTCACCTTTATGTTTTCGGAGTTCGTTCCTTGTTAAATTGTGTAACCTGATTTCCCGTGGCGAGAGAAATTGCCTCGTGACTGAAGATTTTATAGTTTGTTGCATTTTCAATGACGAACGAAATGCCAATCTTGTTTTTCAATTCCTTTGGTCATCTCCTCTTGGTTAATTTAGGTCAAACTTTCGTACTTGGTTACTGGTTTGAGCATAGTCCAACCGGAACGATTTCTGGAATTGATTCGGAGAATTTGCCAATATAATTTGATTTACTGGCTATACATGTTTCTTCATCTTCTCTAGTATTTTGTTATTGTCCAGGTTTGGTAGAAAATGTTTAGAATTGAAGCGGTGGATATGATATCCTCAATGGCTGCGGTGTTTTCTGATCTTTTTGGTTATCATCTGTCTGTTTTTTAATCTTATGATCTTTTTGGTTATCATCTATCTGTGTTTTAAACCACATGTTTGTGCATATGTCGTGGTTATACTGTGGAGTAAAAACCAAAAACCTACCTGTTTGTGCTAGTGCAGGGTTGTTCACTTGTCTGTCACTAACTATCCGCAACAAAACTGATTGAATGCTATGTAGCAGAAAAAAAAATGAGATTGAATACTGATGCTATGCTAATTTAATTCATCACTAAGTTAAGCTTTTATAACCGAGTAAGTTAATGAGGTTAGCTAACAGCTTCTGGTTCATTAATAATTTCTGTCAGTTCGTCAACACATTTCTTATAACAAATTCGTAACAAATTCGTAATGCATATTTAGGTGGAAAAGTTTTGTTTCAAATTTCAAAATATCAGAGCTCTTTACAGATTTCTTGATAAATTTGACGACTGCCTTTTCTTTTATGATGTTTGAATTATGCTTGAGATGTGCATCTTTCCCACTCTCTAGAAAGCATTATCTTATTAATTTGGCTTTATCACTCCTTATCTTTTGCTGTGCTTCAAATATTTTGAGGAAAATATATTCTGGAATGTAGGTGATATTTCCAGCTTTAGATATACGTGTGAAGAATGTAGCACAGACATATTCTCTCGAACACAAGGGTGAAAACAACCTTTTTGATCATCTATTTGAGCTTTTAAAGTATTCCATCAATAATGATGAAACTTTTCCAAGAGAGTTAGCGTCCTGCACGGGAGCTTTGCAGACGTCCGTTAGTCAACATATGGCAAAGGAAGAGGAGCAGGTATAACTTTATTTAATATCTCTTCCCTTGCATTCTGCTTGGACTCATACAATGAGATAACTATAAAGTAATGGTATTTCCTCTCTACGAGATAGAATTACTATTATTATTATTGCTAAAACAGAAATTTACGAAGACGAAGAGAAGATAAATACTAAGAGTTTGGAGACTAAAGAATGCTCCTTCTGTAAAAAAGAACTGCTAATATTTACTATTGGGAGTGCCGAAGTGACTAATGAGAAGAGCAACTGTTTTGACTACAAAAGTTATATTTGTGATGTTTATGAAGTCCTTCCGCTTGCTCACTTGATGGATTAAGTATTCTTGTTGAGTACTTTTAACACAATCATGTGGGCTTTGTCTAGCGATTCAACTAGAACAGTCAATTGTATGTCATGGAATGATGAATTAAGTCGATTAGGCTGTTATATGTTTGAAATTATCATTTTATCTAAATTATAAATTATTATTGCAGCAGGTAAAATGTTTCTCTATGAACTTTTGAAACAATTCTTTGTTGGCTTTTCCCCCCTCAGTCAAAAACCAAAGAAGAATTTTTCCAATTAAGTTATTCAGGACCAAAAGATTGCATCAGTTGTTGAGGATTTAATGAATGGATAGTTAGAAGTCATAAAATGTTGTTCAAAATATTCTTGAATTATGAGTAACCCTAGTAACTGAAATGGAAGATTTCTTGTTTAGTTTATCGGGAAAAGAAACTTAATTATGAACAAGAATGGAAGAGTATGTAGATTTATCTTGCACTCCAAGAACCAGTGCCTCATACATGTTTTGGATGATACTGTCCAGGGTGATGAGTCAAGAGAAAGTGAATAATAAATTTCGTTTATATAGAAAGGCCTTGGAACTGGAGTTTTTCCTGGTAAGATAGGAGTATACGGGGTTATGTGGTGAGCAGGTTCAAAAAGACTGGAGTTATGTGGTGGAGGTTAAAATTTGGATCATTACCATGTGTTACGCTGGTTAGGTATCTTGGATCCTTCCTACTTAGTGATGAGGATATTGAATATAATTGATTGGTAATTCTTGGTGAATTTTCTTTTAATTTCAGTTTAAGTGGGAAAGAGAGAAAAATGGTGGGAGTATAAAACTTCGATTTAAATAAAAACTGATTAATTTGGAAATGAAGTTTTGGTAGGGTTTTTTAAACTTGTATTGACTTAAAAAAAAAACCTTCAAATAATAACTAGTTTGTTTCAATCGAGTACCAACTAAACACTTAATATTTCTGAACTTGTCTTATAGTACCTAATTATCTGGTTTTAGGAGGTTGACAAACACCCTTTTTATCGAACTAGAAGAACAAACCAAAATGCAGCCCACAAATTTATCCTGATGATCTCATTCTAATGGGGTACGAGACAGTTAGCTGACCATTATAAAGATGCTTAGAAGACAAGTCAATCTTGTATATGTGGAGATTGATCTTTAGAAACGTGAGCATAATTATGTTTAAGAAATAACCAAAATGTGAAAAGAAAACTATCCTTTTGCTTTTTGAGGAATTTAGTTGTAAATTATGCTAGTTATTTAGACTTTGGACACTTATTTTACAGCTAAAGAAGGAAGAAAGAGCTACCTAATCATTTTCAGGATGGGGTGAGGGAGAGTAATTATTATTGTTAACTTAATTGTTTAATGGGTGCTGAATAAGAAACCTTATTAATTTATCTATAAACTTTTAAAATGCTAACATATCAACCTGGTAAATGTGTACTTTGTGTACAAATTGCTACTAAAACTGAACTACAGAAAGCATTGCAAAAAATTTTCACACAGTTCCAATTGCATGTAGAAATGACATGGAGGAAATTATTTATTTTTGTGATCGATTAATGGTTTAATGGTTTAACATATGATCAAGTTCCACTGCTAGTTCCCTTCAAGGAAGTTTTCACAATACAGAAATCTGTTTATTACCTGGTGTCCAAAAGGAGATTCTTGGAGTAGCATTTTGTCATGGCCATGCAGTTTAAGTTGCTAAATAATCTTATTTACTTGGGATGTGTCTGACATTTATTTTTTTGTTTGTGGTGTGATATCAGGTATTTCCTCTGCTTATCGAGAAGTTTTCTCTGGAGGAACAGGCATCCTTAGTATGGCAGTTCCTGTGCAGTATTCCTGTAAATATGATGGTCGATTTTCTACCATGGCTTTCAACATCTATATCACCTGATGAATCTCAGGATTTGCGAAATTGCTTAATCAAGATAGTGCCACAGGAGAAGCTTCTTCAGAAGGTATGGTTTTCAAATGCTAACAGAGCATTGTTATTTCCTTTTGTTTCCCAGTATTTTTTTATGCATTGAGGATGATGATGCCATTCGTTGTTACTGACAGTCATTAGAGATTCTACATTAGGAATAATAAGAGAGGGAGTTTAGGGAAATAGAGGTTTAATCTGATATTTCATCAAAATAAAAGAAGCTATCATTTATAGAAATAATGGAATATTTGTTGTAACTCTTTGGTTGGTTACAGTACAGAGAGAAGCTATAAGGCAGTTAGGGAAAGGAATTGAGGTGCATCAATTGTTTCTGAGAAAAAGAGAGAAGAGGCCAGGTCTCTCAAATCTTTATTTCACAAATAATTGTGTTCTCCATCTCTGTTCTGTTCCACATTGACACTATTGCAGAGTTGTTTGTTTGGAATAAACATTACTCGTTTCTCATATTCTGGTTCAGTTCTATGATTTATGTTCATTTGACATGTAACTGTATTATATCTTATCATATTCTTGCTTATTGAAGGTTGTTTTGACCTGGATGGAAGGGAGAGGTAGGGCTAACTCAGTTGAAAGTTGTGTAGATCATTCTCAAGTTTTATGTAGTTCTAGGTCATCACCCAATCAGGTTGAGAATGTAAACTGTGCTTGTGAATCTACAACATGTGGAAAAAGGAAATATTCTGGATCTATGATAGACGTTTCTGATACCACTGGAGCACATCCTATAGATGAAATATTACTCTGGCATAATGCAATAAAAAAAGAGTTAAGTGAGATAGCAGTGGAGGCCAGAAAGATACAACACTCGGGAGATTTTACTAATCTGTCTGCTTTTAATGAAAGATTTCAATTCATAGCCGATGTTTGCATATTTCACAGGTATCAGATTGATTTAGTTTGATCAATGTTTGTCTTTTGCGAGTACCATTTTTTTCTGTAAGCAGTTTGATAATTTATCTTAAGGGAAACTCTATTATCTGAAATATTGACTATTTACTTTTTATATAAATGTAGTATTGCTGAGGACAAGGTTATTTTTCCGGCTGTAGATGGGGAGTTTTCTTTCTTTCAGGAGCATGCTGAAGAAGAAAGCCAATTTAATGACTTCCGAAGTTTGATTGAAAATATTCAAAGTGAAGGAGCATCATCCAATTCAGATGTTGAATTTTACTCCAAGTTATGCACACATGCTGATCATATAATGGAAACCATACAGAGGCATTTCCACAATGAAGAAGTTCAGGTGATTCATCATTGGTCACGTGATAATCTTTGAGTTACTACAGTGATATAAGAGTGTGAGATGCAAATGCATTGTTAATTGCAATGAGAGTAATTAATCTATTGCTGGGATTTCAATGCCATATGTATAGAAGTTGATAAATGCGAAGTTCTTTATGAGGAAATTTTTATTAAGCTCTCTGTTAATCTATTAAAGTGTTCTTCATGCCTCTCATCTGTAGGTTCTTCCTCTGGCAAGAAAGCACTTTAGCTTTAGAAGGCAATGTGAACTTTTGTATCAAAGCTTATGTATGATGCCTTTGAAATTAATTGAGCGTGTCCTGCCATGGTTGGTAGGATCTTTTACTGAAGATGAAGCAAAGTTGTTTCAGAGAAATATGCAGTTGGCAGGTCCTATGTCTCTTAAACTTCCTCGCCACCTTAAAATAATTATATTTCTGGTAATTTTAGTTGTTTAATCTATATTTAACAACTTCTTAATCTGTTTCAGCTCCAGCAACAGATTCTGCTCTAGTTACACTATTCTGTGGATGGGGTTGCAAGGCTCGTAGTGAAGGTCAGTGTTTGTCTTCAGGTGCATCAGGTTGCTGTCCTGCACAAAGACTTTCTGACATTGAAGAAAACATTGATCCATTATCCTGTGCTTGTTCATCTGCATTATCTAGTAGACCTTGCTCAGTATTAGCCGAATCAGGAGACAACCAAAGAGCAGTCAAACGAAACACAGTGGAGTTGCACAAAAATGAAGATGTGCCAGAAACTTCAGATACTGAAAGCATTCAGAAACAATGTTGTAGTCCACGGTCTTGTTGTGTGCCAGGTTTGGGAGTAAATAGTAACAATTTAGGGTTGAGCTCTCTCTCTACAGCCAAGTCCTTACGCTCCTTGTCTTTCAGCTCTTCTGCCCCATCTATTAATTCCAGTCTGTTCGTATGGGAAACAGAGAGAGGGTCATGCAATGCGGGATGTACACAAAGACCAATTGATACAATCTTTAAATTCCATAAAGCCATACGCAAAGACTTGGAGTATCTTGATGTTGAATCAGGAAAGCTGCGTGATGGTGATGAGACAATTCTTCGGCAATTTAATGGAAGATTTCGACTCTTGTGGGGTTTATATAGAGCTCATAGTAATGCTGAAGATGATATAGTATTTCCAGCTTTGGAATCCAAAGAGGCACTTCATAATGTGAGTCATTCATACATGCTAGACCATAAGCAGGAAGAAAAATTGTTTGAAGATATTTCCTGTGTTCTTTCAGAGTTTTCTGTCATTCATGAATCCTTGCAGATGACCCACATGGCTGAGAGTTTAAATGAAAGTAATTTTGAAACCTCTGATGGCAATACTAGTGATGTCATAAAAAAATATAATGAACTTGCTACTAAGCTTCAGGGGATGTGCAAATCCATAAGAGTGACCCTTGATCAGCATCTCTTCAGAGAAGAATGTGAACTGTGGCCATTGTTCGGGAGACATTTTACTGTGGAAGAACAAGACAAGATAGTGGGTCGGATAATAGGAACAACGGGTGCTGAAGTTCTCCAATCAATGTTACCATGGGTAACATCTGCCCTTACTCAGGATGAACAGAACAGAATGATGGATACATGGAAACAAGCTACAAAGAACACTATGTTCAATGAATGGCTTAGTGAATGCTGGAAAGAGAGTCCAGTGTCTATAGCTCAGGAAGAAGCTTCAGATCATAGCACTTCTAGGAGAGGTATTTAATGTGATTTTTGTTTCTTTCATCTTTTTGTGAAAATTGTGGATTTGGATATTTAATATTATAATGTGTTATTAATTTGTTTTTCCCTAGGTACCGAAGGTCAAGAAAGCTTGGGCCACAATGATCCAATGTTCAAGCCAGGTTGGAAAGACATATTCCGGATGAATCAGAATGAACTTGAGTCAGAGATCCGGAAGGTATATCGAGACTCAACACTTGATCCAAGGAGAAAGGCATATCTTGTGCAGAATCTATTGACAAGGTTGGTTCCAATGATCATACCTTGAGTGTTCTTTTACTGGACCAACATTTTCTGTATATTTGTCCGATAGTGCTTTAGCCTTCATTGACATCAAACTCCAACCATTGATTGGGTTTTTGCCTTTGACTAGTCGATGGATAGCTGCCCAGCAGAAGTCACCTAAAGCACTTTTGGAAGGATCATCTAACAATGTAGAAATAGTAGGACTCTCACCATCATTTCGAGACCCAGAGAAACATGTATTTGGGTGTGATCACTATAAGAGAAATTGCAAGCTTCGGGCTGAATGTTGTGGCAAGTTATTTACTTGCAGATTTTGTCATGACAATGTCAGTGATCACTCGATGGATAGGTAAATTTCTCATGGGATTTCTTGTGTTTTATTCTTTATAATAGTATTTAATTCTAATCATCTGCTTGATCATTACAGAAAAACAACATTAGAAATGATGTGTATGCGCTGCCTGAATATACAGCCTATAGGGCCTATGTGCATGACACCTTCATGTAATGGATTTTCAATGGCGAAGTACTATTGCAATATATGCAAATTTTTTGATGATGAAAGGTATCTTTTTTTTCGTTGGAATCTTAAATTTACGGTATTAAAAATGCTTTTACCTTCCTTTTCCCGGGGAGGGGTTTTTATTAGAATAAAGGCCATTGTCAAGTACCTTGAGCATCCACCGATTTGTTGGAGACAATTATTCTGTAAACTAATTCAACTTTTAGTCTCGGAAAAAATAGGACAGTTATTGACTATTAGGTAGAGCCAAATGCATGGTGCAATATTACCTTGGGGCAAAATCAACTTCTTTAAAAGAGTTGGAATAATATCTCATTCTCTTGAAATGCATCAATTCAAACTATTGATGCTTGAGCTGGACATATCTGTACCGGTCAAAACAATATATAATTAAAATTTAGTCTGTCTATACGAATGTTTTGTCAATAAATATGTCTAATAGAGGGGGAGTGCATGAGCAAGGTCTATTGTGGGTTTGCTGGAGTTGGGCTACAGTGGTCAGGGTTTGGCGTCGGTGAAAGATGATTGGGAAGGCTGCCAAACACTGGCAAAGAGAGGAGCAGTACTGTTTACGCATGATTCCAGGAAAAAAATGAAAAAGTTGTGAGGGAATCAAACACTGATCATCTAAAACCATATAAAAGGTTTCCAGGGATTCTGTGTTATGATCACACGCATGATTCTTTATTTATAAGGAATAGCAAAAGTAATGATCCAAATAAGGAAAGGAAAGAAAAATAACGACGTTATCCTAAAGTGAAGCTATACAATATTTTCGTATTTACACCATCGCATCTTTAGCAATAATTTAGTCTATCAACTTATTTAGTTAATTTTATTTTTCCATACACCTTTTAATATTTTCAGGAACGTATATCATTGCCCATTTTGCAATTTATGCCGTGTTGGACAAGGGCTTGGGATCGATTATTTTCATTGCATGAAATGCAATTGTTGCTTGGGGATTAAGTCAGCGTCTCATAAATGTCTCGAGAAAGGTTTAGAAATGAACTGCCCAATTTGTTGCGATGACTTGTTCACTTCAAGTGCTACGGTCAGAGCTCTACCTTGCGGCCACTATATGCATTCTGCTTGCTTCCAGGTCTATTTCACAGCTGTTTTCGGTTTTAGGTTTCAATTCTATCCCCAAACCTGGGGGTGGTAACATATTCTCAAGGGTTGTGGGTTAATCTTATATTTTGGTATATTATGTTAGGCATACACGTGCAGTCACTACACATGTCCAATCTGCAGCAAGTCAATGGGAGATATGGCGGTAAGATGATTTTCTGCTATTAATCTTTTCTTTTATTCTCAACTAAGCCTTATTCGCCACCTTTATTATTCCCCATATAAAAACAAATTATTTATAGATGGACAAAAGTATGGAAAGGAAAACCAAACAGGGCCATCAGTTTAATAAAGCTCTAGTATCTTTCGAACATGTACCTGTGAGTTCTCAAGTTGAGAAAAAATAGAAGTAAACAAATTTCATATATTTCATATAAATGTAATAGTTTGGAAAAATTAAAACTTGAATGATATAAGTTTACTGATCTTTAACTGATTTTTGCATACGTTGTTGCTGCTTATAGATTAGGAATTTAATACAAGTAAAGAGTGTAAGCTTCTTTTGATAATAAAAAATCATTGAAAAGATGAGGGATATAATTAGAAAATTTGTGTCTAATCAATTGAAGTTCTTAAAAAGGTACTCGAAATACTTAGTTTTCTCTGTACCTACCTAGGTTTACTTTGGTATGCTTGATGCCCTATTGGCTGCTGAGGAGCTTCCTGAAGAGTACAGGGAACGCTGTCAGGTGAATACATTTTTTTGTGTGGATTTTATGGAAAAAGAAAAAGAATTTTGGCATTTTAGTTGACGAGCAAAGAATTTGTAAGATGATTGTCTGTTAAAGCTGTTATGTAATAACAAAATGCAGGACATACTCTGCCATGACTGCGATCGGAAGGGTTCTTCACGCTTCCACTGGTTGTACCACAAATGTGGATTTTGTGGCTCTTACAATACCCGGGTTATCAAGTGTGAGACGTCAAACTCCAGCTGCTCTTAGTGTGCTTCTTTTGATGGGAGGTAGATAGTTTGTAAATACTTTATAGCAAAATAGGAATTCAATTTTTGCCACGACTAGGAGCCCTCTTATTTTTTTTCCTCGTAAATATAATGCAAACGTATGACGAATTTAATGACCTCTTTATTATTATAAACAGAAGCTCCTAATCAGTTTCCTATGTGCCGTTTCTATAAACAAATACCAACCACCTTACAAGATCAACGGAGATGAAAATATGAGAAGTAAATCAACATTAGCAGCTGTGATAGCTGTGATTTCTTTAGTAACAAAACCTCATTTATTGATACACAATCAATTATTAAAACATTTCGCCAAGTACCCATGCTCATAACTCCATCACAGATCATCGCGATAATTTCTCATAGTTCAATTCAGTTTAATAATATATTTTTGTTTGCCCAGTTCTATAACTACAAACTGACCTCCTATTAGCAGAGGGCTTTTGCTTCTTTACACCCCACCATTACTAAATGCATTCCATACTAACAGAAAAAAACTAAACTACCCTTTCCACTGTACTACACTACTGCTGCCGTCATTATTGTACTATCGTCACTGCATAAGAAGAAAAGAATAACACATTGCCATAAAAAAAAAAAAAAAAAAAAAAATTTTAAAAAAAATTTATAAAAAAAAATTTAAAATAATTTAAAAAAATAATTTTAAATATAAATTATAATTTTTTATAATAAAATTAAAAACA
>Ga0099822_1006610_pt1 | contig 15078 bp, 6 predicted proteins | sample CowpeawhiteBW_FD_76839 | JGI IMG/M metagenome (GOLD analysis project Ga0099822, IMG submission 76839) | Root nodule microbial communities of legume samples collected from California USA - Cow pea white BW | ecosystem: Host-associated > Plants > Roots > Nodule | place: USA: California | collected...
GGGATGGTGTTTGTGGTCAAGGTGATGTGGACACCATGAACAATATCGTTTCCCATTACATGTACTATCTTGATCTTCTTGGAGTTGGTAGAGAAGAGGCTGGACCCCATGAATTACTTACATGCGCTGAGCAGGTTCCTTTCAATCCATCTTCCAAAGCTGCCTCATCAACTTAGATTACATTTATTAGCATGCGATGATACTGTTGTGTCAATCCCTTTTAAAGTGTAAGTTAATAAGGGTTCTTTAAATTATTGGTATGCAATAATTTTGAACTGTGTATGGCAGTGTGCAGATTCATTTAGCTTTTCTTTGTTGTTGTGTAGTAGTTAAGTCATACTGTAATACCATACGTCGTGAAAAAATTGTATCTGGTATATATGTTGTGGGGGCATTTTGTCGTTATCATTATTACATATACATTCCTTGATTGCAATATAAATTTGAATATCTTCATTTCTTTGAAGTCATATTGGTCTTCAGTAGTGGCTAACCATATAGGTTATTTATGTCACTTATTTAAAATTACAAGTAAATAGAACTATTGGGCATCCGTTAATCTATTTGTGTGTAATTTAATTTAATTACGCTTAGTTACTCTTTAAGTTTCATTATTCATTTATTTTATTTTATTTTATATGGTTCTTAAATTTTTGAGTATGATTTTTCATCCATTTAGCACGAAAACTATTAACTAATAAACATTAATAGTTTTAACTTGTGTTTAACGTATTTTATCATCAAAATATACGACAATTTACAAGTAAATTGGTATATTATTGCATTTTTAAAGTTGAGAAACTTGGTTTTAAGTTTTTTTTTTAATTAAAGAAGTTGATTGAACTTTTGTTAATAAAAACATCGTGAAAAATAAGTCTAAAGAATACTTGAAAGTTAAAAAATATAATATCACATTCATTTAATTTGTGAGATTTACTTTCACGTGAACTTTGTTATAATTATAGTTTTTTTTTAAAACATCAATCGAGTTTCATAGCTTTTATAAAAGTGAATTCAAGGAATAAGGTCCACATTTTGAACCAATTAAAAATATTAAAAAAACATACATGTGTTTCTATTTATAAATTTTAATATTAATTTCATATTATTTTTATTTTTTACGGGACCATATTTTGATTATGTGCATATTTTTTATATGATCATATTATTATTTGAATTAATATGAGCAGACAGTAGTAATAACATTATTATTATTGAGATTATTATTATTATTATTAGTAGTAGTAGTAGTAATGTTATAGTACTATTATCTTTAATTTTATATATCAATATATTTTAATATCTTTGTATGTGTTTGTCGATATCTACATGTGTTTCTACTTATAAATTTTAACATTAATTTCATGTTATTTTTATTTTCTACGGGACCATATTTCGATTATGTGCATATTTTTTATATGATCATATTATTATTTGAATTAATATGAGTAATAGTAGTAGTAACGTTATTATTATTGAGATTATTATTATTATTAGTAGTAATGTTAGTATTATTATCTTTGATTTTATATATCAATATATTTAATATTTTTTTATATGTTTGTCGATATATGTGTTTTTATTTATAAATTTTAATATTAATTTCATGTTATTTTTATTTTCTACATGACCATATTAGTGCGTACACATTTTATTTTAACATATAATACAAGCATCTATATATTTACATGTGTTTCTCTTTAAAAATTTTAACATCAATTTCATGTTTATTTATTTGGTACGAGACCATATTATACACTATGTTTGCGTTCTACCTTAACAACAACATGTGTATATACATTTTATTTTAATATAATATACATGTATTTATTTCTACATGTGTTTTTATTTAAAAATTTAAACATCAATTTCATGTTGTATTTATTTTGTACGGGACATTATTATACAATATACATACATTTTATTTTAACAACGACCGTGCATATACATTTTATTTTAATATAGTATATAACTCAAAACTATAATTTAAACTTTAATCATGTAACTTTATTACGCATTACTAATTAATTATCAATTTTATGATTTAAAATAAATAAAATCATATTTAATTATTATTTTTTAATTTTATTATTATTATTAATATAATCTATTATTATTATTATTACTAATATAACAATAATTATATTAATTATATAATAGTAAAATATAATTACATAAATAAATTATTTATTCAAATATAATAATAAATATATTAATTTTTTTAGCCAAATAAAAAAAAAAGACCCGTGCGTAGGCACGGGTCTCATACTAGTTTAAATATACATTCACTTTCCTTACACATTTAAATGACATTCACGTCTTCTATATTTTTAATAAAATTATACACATACTGCTTATTTTTAAAAAAATAAAATATTGATTAAAACTTAATTAAAAATTTAAAATTATATAAATAAAATTGAGTGACCTAATTACTATATCATAATATTATGAACAAATTATACTGTCACTCAATAATAAATTATCTAATAAAAATAATCGTTTATCAAGTTTATTAACTAATTATTATATTTATATACAATTTTAATACAAATATAATTTTACATAGAATAGGGAATATGAATGTTACTTTATTAAAATTACATGAAAAAAAAAAGAGAATATCTATTTTAAAACTGACAAACGTTAATGTCATATAAAAGAAAAAAAATAGAGAGATTATATACTTTCCCATAGTTTAATCATTCAAATTTTTTTTCTTATAAAAATTCCTTATCTTTTACGTTTTAAAAATGTTAAAATATATATATTTGGTCTTATTTTTGTTTAGTTTTGTTAGTTTAGTCATAATATTTTTTTTTTTCAATTGGGCCCCAAGTTTTATTAATTTTGTTCATTTTGGTTATTTTTGCTTATGTTGTTTAAATAATTAACAGTAATGAACAATTATGGTCACGTATCACTTCATAATTTTTCTTTTATTTTTTTATATTTTTAAAATGTCCACGTGTCAATTAGTAGCATGCCACATGCCACTTGCCAGAGTTAATATTTTATATTTAATTTGATTCCTATATTCATTATTTTTGTTCAATTTAGTTTCATTCCTTTTAAATTGAGGAATTTTGTCCCTCTCCAAATTGTGGAGACCAAATTTATTTTTTATATAAATGTTATAATAATATTTTTATTAAATCTTTTAATTTATGGTTACAATTAGTTTAAAATTATAATTAAAATTTAAGTAACACCTTTTATCTAAAATTTTAAAAGGTTAAAAATTACATAATCACATAAAGTAAAAATTTTAAACTAAGTGTAACCTTAAACCAAAATATTTAATAAAAATATGAATTTTAATAGAATCATGATGTTAACATTTATATAAAACTTAAAATTGGTCCCAATCTGGATAGTGATAAAATTGTTTCATTTAAGAGAAAATTAAGATCAAATTGAACAAAAATAACAAATATAAGACCAAATTGAATATAAAACATAGATTATTACAGGTGGCATTAGGGATGACAACGGGTCAGGTCGGACACGGATAATGTCTACCCACAACCTGACCTGCAATAAAAAAATTCACTCGCTATCTGCACGGGTACTCGTTTAAAAAATACCCGTGAGTATTTTAAAACTCGCGGGTACTTGTGAATACCTGCAAATATTTCAGAAATATATTTTATAAATATTTAAAATTAAATTTAAATAAAAAATTACAAAAAATTATAAAATAAAATATAAATTAAATTAAAATTAAAATTAAAATTTAATTTAATTTAATAAAATATAAATTAAATTAAAATTAAAATTAAATTTTAATTAAATTTAACTTAATAAAACATAATTTAATTTTAATTTTAATTTTTTACGGATAACGGGTACTCGCGGGTACGGATAGTATGATACCCGCACCCGACTTGTTTATAAGCGGGTATTAAAATACCCGTTACTCGTGGTTACCAACTATTCATCACGGATTTTATCTGTGAATACCTACGGGCACAGATATTTTTGCCATCCCTAGGTGGCATGCTGTTGGATTAACATGTGAACATTTTTAAGAAAATAAAATTAAAAACTAAAAAAAAAAACAAAGGTATAAATCAAAAGAATCATGAAGTGATATGTGGTAATCATTGTTCATTAGTGTTAATTGTTTAAACGACATTAACAAAAAAGAACCAAATTGGATAAAATTAACGAAAATTAGGACCTCATTGAACAACAAAACAATATTATAACTAAATGGACTAAAATAGAGATTAAATGTATATTTTAACCTTTTAAAAAAAATCCTAATTTCTCTATTTTATAAGATTATTGGTTACTAATATGTTATTTTGAAATGAAATAAAAGAGGTGAGTGCAAATTATTAAAAAAAAACGAGATGAGTTTCATTGGTTACAAAAAGAAAGAGAGCATATATTTATTTAAAAAAAGAGGGTGGTTTGGTATTATATTTTATAATAAGATTAGTTTTAAACTCGTGCTTATGTATATATATTGGTTTGTTTGTGTGCTTATTAAAAGAAATTTAAAGGTTGTATAAAGAAATAATAAATATTTATAAGTTTATAACTAAATTTTGAATATAACCAATGTGAATAAAGATGTACAGGTTTAGAAAGTGGATATGTTTATAAAAATATAAATAATTTTGTAAAAATACAAATGATAAAGTATGTGAAAAAATATAACGTAAACTCTCTAAAAATATTAAGGATATACATAAATATGTTGAGTAAACTTGTTAAAAATACAAATTAGTGAATGAACTAACTTGTCTAATGTGTATTAAACTCATGTAATTTATCTATGAAAAGATTTGTCTAATGTATATTGCTAGAGTTGTCTAATAAACATGTGAATGACTCGTCTAATATATATTGTTAAAATTGTCTAATTAATACATTGATAGACTCATCTAATGTTTTTTGTTATACTTGTCTAATAAATGTATCTTTAAACTTGTATGATAATTTTTATTATACTTCTCATTAATATATGAAATTACTCGTCTAATATTTTTTATTTTTATTATATCCGACTAATTAGTGTGTATGGAAAGGTTTGTTAATGAGCATTACTAGACTCATTTAATCAATATGTAGAATAATTCGTTTGATTTTTTTTTGCTATACTGTAAGAACAATCAATATCGTCTAATGTGTATTGCTAGACTCATATAATCAATATGTGAAATGATTCGTTTAATCTATTTTGTTATACCCGTTAAATGATTGATAAACAAACTTGTCTAATATATATTACTAAACTGGTCTAATTGACAAACTCATTTACTATTTTTTTGTCATACCTGTCTAATTACAGTATATTCTTAGACTTGTCTAATCAATATATAAAATATTTTGTTATATTCATTTAATTAGTGTATGGATAACCTCATTTATTTTGTATTGCTAAACTCATCTAATGGTTCTTGTTACACTTGCCTAATCAGAGTATAGACAAATTTATCAAATGTGTATTGTTATATCACACTCTAATGTTTTTTAGTATATTTGTTCTAATGTGTATTATTAGACTCATTCATATATAATATATAATATATATTTACAAATTCATAAAATGACAATATAAAATATATTAATGGTATATATATTGAAACAATTATTAATCAATTTTTTTTTTGTTTCAATCTTATTAAAGTATTTACATACTGAAATTAAAATTAGTAAAAAGTGAATTCAAAAATATAAGACAAACTTTACAATAATTATAAGATAAATGAATCTATTTCAGAATTAGATGAGCTGCAATACAATATAAGGAAGGTAATTTTTTTTTTAGATTATTTTTATTTTAATTATTTCTTACAAATTATAACAATCAAGGGTGACTAGTTGTATGAGATGAATAATATTTAATTAGAATGTATTTATTACATAAAATTTTAAATGTCATTTAATGACATGTCATTGTATATAATGATTTTTTATTTTAATAAAAATTAAAATTATACATGAAATTGTTCATGACTAGTTAAAGTGTAATTGTGCAAAAGTTAGAATCTATTTATACTATATAAACAAACTAATGGATAAATTTAGTTAAAATATACTATCAATATAGCTATAATTCAATTACAAACTATCATACGATAAATTTAAATTAGAATATTGATGTTAGTTAACTATATAATTATTTTGAAAAAAAAGACTATATAAATATCTATTTACTCATGAAATTTATATTCTAATTAAATAATATCAAGCTCCAATTTACGAATTATTTTTTGTATAGACATTAAAAAGTTCTTTTAATGACCAAACGTGCACAACTTCCAAAAACACAGTCGTTTCTTTTGTCACGATTTGCTTCTTCACGGTGGTCCTCTTCCTCCGTCGTGATTTTGTTAGGGTTCGCAGAGTCGAACTTTCCTTTCATTTCTTCACTTCGCATCCACGTCGAAATTCCTCTGCAGTTTTTGTTCCCACAATCCGAGAAATCAACAATATCGTGTGCCTGGTACGATATTCTGTTACGTGTCTGTAAGTAATCAGTAGAAAATTGTTTAAGCTTCTGAGAAGATCGTAACTCCCTGTGTATAGCGTTGAAGCACTTGAAAGATGCAGAAATTGGGAGAGTTCAAACTGCCACATTTCTTCAATTACCCACCCTACTTCACGTAAATTATCTTTTTACTCTTCGTCTTCTGCCTTTTTATGCCTGTATTCTGGTTTTTTGTTTATGTTTTTAATTATATGAAGAAAAATTAATTGTTTTTAGTTACTGGGACCATTTTACTGTTTGTGTTGGATATGTTTTCGGGTTGCTTGTGATATTGTATTATTGTTGTGTGATTCCTTGTTTTGCCCCTTTATTTACCAAATCAATTAATTGTTTAGTGCTTAGTGGTTAGTGTTTATTGATCAGAATGTTGATAGTAGGGTTGTCTTTAAGTAATGGTTGATTATGCCGGTGACCTTGACTTCTACCTTTCAGTTTGCAGCCAGTAAGAGACACAAGAGAGAAGCAGATACAACTGTGGAAAGAGCTTATTTTGGATTATTGTAAAACACAGAAGACATTTGTAATTGCCCTTGAGGAAGAATTTCCTCTATTTACAAATCATGTGATTGAAAGTAAGCTCAAAATTGTGTGTTATTTATGTGAAGTTGACAAGTCCTATGAATGTTTCTTTAGTATTTGATCTTGCTTGTTTCCACGCTTTTGTTGTATGATTGTTTTCAGATTTTTCTTGTTACAGGGTCTCTTACTCATGAAGCTAGAGAAGCTTTCCTTTCGGCTTTAGTTTCTGAAGGTATGCTTTATTTCTGTCAATGGATTTATTTTTCTTGTAATGGCCCAGAGAAAAATGTACCAACTGCGTATTCTGATTTGACAGGCCGTGCAGAATGGATGGATAAAGGACACAGGAAATGTCTTATACTCTGGCATCGGATTCAAGATTGGGCCGACATTTTAATACAATTTGTAGGTTTACATTGCTAGTTTGATAATCACTGCCTGCAATTAGTATTTATTACCTTGTTATTGAATTTGCTTTAATATTTGATTAGGCAAAAGACAATGGGCTGGAAGATGGTGTTGTCACTATTGAAGAAATACGATCAGGGACCGAGTCTCAGGGAACAGGTAATTTGTTAACGCTTATAGATCCTATAATGAGCTATACTTAGAGATAAGACAAGTTGATGATTATGTTTCTTCAATGAATATTGTCTCGGGTTTGAGTATATTTCTAGATCTTGATAGTCGGTCTTTGGTAGGTATTTTTAATAATATTGTTGCTTTTCAATTTGTTTGCAATCAATCTGGTTGAATCGAACCTTTTGAAACAACTAAAATGGAAGGATACGCATGTGGTGGTTTACTGATTTTGAGCTCTGATATTTTCATAATCTAAAACCAGTTTAGTTAGTTTTAATTTTATGATTTGGTGTTGTCTTAATATTTCAGCGTTAGTTACCTATAATGAAATATTATGTTGACTAACGGTAAAATAGTCTTTACCTTTGATTTAAGTTTTTTTTTCTGGTGATTGAAGGAAGTATCTTGTCTTGAACCTCAGACCAATTGGGGTATTGCTGAAGCAAAGGTTTAGGCCACGGAACAAATAGGCAACCTTTGTTTAGCTTGAATCTTAATGGTTTTTATTTTTGTTTTAAAATAATTTTTGACCTTGTTGAAACTAAAAGAAATACAAAAATTTAAAAACACGACAAAAGACATATTGTCTTCTTAGTTGTATTTAGACTGCTGTGGATTGTTTGTTAAATCAGAAAACAGTGTTCCTCAGATGTGGCTTCCTCTGTTTAAGAAGGTTAAAAAACTCAAAAGTAGATTTGTTCCCATCAGAATCAGAAGTAACGATGTAAACCACCATGATATGTCTTCTAATTTCTAAAGATGTGTGCTGCTTGAACAACCCTTGTCTAATTTGTTATGCTAGATGAATCCCAGTTCATAACTTTTGCTACAATTTCCCGTTTTGTGATGTTTTTTTCAATCAGAATATGTAAATTCAAAAAGTCGGCAAACTAATAGCAGTAGTTTTTGACTTTATACTGATATGGTCTAACCCTTTGTGTTTACACGATCAGATAATTATTGTGAATGAATTATTGCAGCAGTAACTGTCAATATTGTGAAAAATCATGCTATAATTTTTGTTTGGAATGGAGACTGGTTCCTGTGGTTGCTGCACTGTTGGACCAAATATACTTGAGATTGGGAGTACAGACAAATTCAGAGAAGAGGAAGATGATACCTCTTCAGTTTGTTTTAATCTCTGAAATTCCAAATAAGGAAAAAGTAATTGGAAAATAAAGTTATAAATGGTTAATATTAAATATAAATCAATGGAGATGATTTTACTTAATCATTTAATCCTTGGTGAATAAAATGGAATTGGTCGTGTTATAAGTTGAGTTTTGCTTGCAAAATTTGTACGGTTTAAAGGAGAATTGCTGTGAAAATCAATCCAAAATTTCCTAACATTAATACAAGAAAGTTAAAAGCCAAGAGATGTATTCAAAATGGATGGTGAATGTTCTTGACTGTTGAAAATCCCATGATCATAATGAGACGCAGATGAAGAGGTGGGAAAGTAAGGCCCATTAAGTCTTATTTTTGAAGGAAGTCATGAACCTTTACTGTATAAAAGATCATGTGAAGAAGATTCACACAATTGAGAGAGAGGGGGTCACCACCCTGAATTGAAGGGGGGTTGTTTTGTAGTGGAGGAGGGTTTCTAAGGTTTGCGCAGAAAATATGTAGTGGGAAGAGTTTCTCAAGTTTGTCCAGAAAACTTGTAGTGTGATGTGATATAATGAAATACTTTTGTGACAATTTTGTGGACGGTGGCAAGAAGTGACGAATCATGTAAATCCATGTCTTTTTCTGTTTTTTTCTTTGTAATGTTGTTTTGTGTGTCCCATGCCTTTGATCCTCTTTATGTGTGAGATGGAATATTTTTCCTCATAATGGTATCCAAGTGGGGATCTTTGGGTCAAGTCTTGGTGACGGAAGTCAAGCGATGTGTCCCTTGATAGTTGATGGTAATGCAAATCTTTGTGTCGATTGTCTTCTTGAAACGAGGAGTCAAAGGGGCGTGGTGTCTTGAAAACTAAAACAGTGTAAGGACAAGAAGTGTCATCATCCAATAGTCAGAGGGATTTTTAAGATCGAAGGTGTGGTGGGGAGCAAAGCTAGTTTGGGAGCGAAAACATGATTTGTGAGAAAAAAATGGTTGTTTGAGAGTTTTTATTGAGGGAGGGATTGTTGCGAAAATCAATCCAAGTTTTCCAGACATTAATACAAGTGAAAAGCCCAGAGATATATTCTTCCAGGTGGTAAATACATCCTGACTCTTAAAATTCCATTATCATAATGAGATGCAGATGAAGAGGTGAGATAGTTAAAGCTCATTAAGTTTTGAATTAGAGAGGGAGGGGCTCAACTACCCTAAGCTAACCTGTAATGTAATGTAATTTAATTAAATAATTAAATACTTATAAGAATGTTTGAAGGTATCTAATCTGGTAAATTTACGTCTTTCCTTGTTTTTTCTTTGTGATGTTATTATGTGTGTGTCATACCTTTCATCCTCATTGTGTGAGAGGGAAGATTTCCCCCCAATATTTGTATGCTCATTTTTCTTAATATGTTGTAGTTATTTCTTACCTACTGGGCTTTGCAATTATTTTGACTGAAGTTGATTCTCATTGTTTTTTATATTCCGCAGAGCTTCATGGAATAGATCGAACTATTTTGAATCGTGCACTGAAACTATTGGAACAGAAAGGAAAGCTTGTGGTCTTTAAAGGAACTTCAACTGACGATGAAGGGGTTAAATTTTCTATATAATTATTTTTTGTATTACTCCATTGAATTTCGGTGGATTTTACATAGGTAATCAACAATAGAATCCTTTGCTACCTACTTGATGAATCTGTTGATGTCCAGGAACAAGCTGTAATTAACTGCTATCATTTTGCTATATGCTTGATGAATCCTTTACTATCTCTACTTGAGTTAAATACAAAGTCCAATTCTGACATTTTGTTGTAATAACAGAAAAAGAAGAGAGAGATATATATAGTGAAAATGAGATGAAAAAGATCAATATATGTGAATAACCTAAGCTCAACAATTTGATAAATAAATAAAAAAAATTACTTCTTGTTCTTACCATTAGATTTAGTGTTCCAACTTTGACCAATATTTAAAATATGAGACTTAAAAACAATTTAAGAGAAAAAAGATACGACTCTGGAAAAAATACAATTAACACGGTGCTTTGGCCGGTGCTCTTGATAATTTAAACAGAAAAGGAATGGTAGTTAGTGTTTTATTGAATTAAAAAAATTAAGGATTAAATATGTTTTTGGTCCTTTAATTTTTTTTGGTAAAAATTGAAATTAGTTCTTTCGAAAATTTTCAATCAATTTAGTCTCTTAATTTTGTAAATGTGTGAATTTAATCTTTTTAATCGAATTTTATTAAGTTAATTTGACATTTTAAATATATCTCAGTCTAGTATTTTAATTTGTTTACACTGGTTATAAAATATTGGTTTAAAAGTCTAAATTCATGTATTCCTAAAAATAAGAGATTAAATTATTTTAAAGTTTTCAAAAAAGACTAATTTCAATTTTCAGTAAAAATTAAAAAATTAAAAAAATATTTAATTTAAAAATTAATGCAGCGAACTTTCCCCCACTACTCAATATAATTATTAGTTGAAAAAAAAGTAAAAGCAAAATGTAGAAAATAAACATTTAAAAAATTAAAATTAAGTAATTATATAATTATAAAATCAGTCATATATTTATTAACTATCTCTTGAGTGAAATAAATTTTAGATAAAGATACTACTTTTGTCCCACATATTTACATATTTTGACATCTATAAAAAATAATTTTTATTATAAAAGTATGAATTTTCTTGAAATGTAAATTAATAAAATAGTATTACTACGGAAGGAATGTAGTTTCCAACCATCAAAAATTTCCAAAAAAACTTTTCCATAAAAAGAGGGATGATCGATTTTTAGAAAGAAATTTCTAGGATTATTTATTGTGTTTCAAAAAATAAATTTCAGAAATGGCAAAATATAACAAGAAAATGATAGATGCAAGAAGAATTGTCAAGTGTTAACCCATTTTATTGTTTACCGGCCTGTGAAAATACACGGATACATGCACGAATGTGTTTTCACTTATTTTATCATAATAAAAAATAATAATAATAATATTATTATTATAATTATAAAATTAAATGTAAATGTAATAATTTAGAAACATCGTTAAATTAGAAAAATGGTTATTTGAAAAGTAAAACTGAAGAAAACTGATTATTTGAAGAGTAAAATTAATAAAATAATAATTAATTTTTTATTTTATTTAAAGAGTAAAATTAGAAAAAAAAGAGATAAGGATACCAAATATAGATGTCTCTTTATATTTGAGTATAGAAGATAAACGTTATGCTGGGATAAGGGAATTTTGGGCTTCTAAGGCCGAAACTGTTTCTGATTTTTTTTCTCGCTGGAGTGTATTTTTCCGTCGGAATTCCGTCCATAGGGTTTTACTTTTATTTTTTCCCAGCAAGTTTAGGGAGAAGTGTTGGCAGGTGGAATTAAGCTTTTGGAGAATCGATTGTAAAGTTTTTCTAGAAATCGTTTTTCAATAGGTTTTTTCTGGTAACGGTTGGAGTGTTGTGAAGTGGTTGAAGGAGAGAAAAGAAGCAGAGTGTATAAACATAAATAGTTAAATATATATTTTTGTTCATTACTTCGAAAACTAGAATTAATTTTCTTAACAATTTTGGATCAATTTAGTTTTTCATTTTTTAAATTTCATAGATTTAATATTTTTAATAAAAAATTTGTTAAGTTTATTTGACGTTTTAAATGTATTTTTTAATTAATATTGAATTGGAAATATGTGTGTAAACAACTTAATTGCTATTATGAGATATATTTGAAACGTTAAATAAACTTAACAAAATTTGGTTGAAATAATTAAATTTATGCATTTTTAAATCCGAGGGACTACATTAATTCTAACTTTCAAAGAGGGATTAATTATAATTTTTACTTAATAATTGAAGGACAAAAATATATTTAATCCTAAAAATAATAAATAAAATAAATTTAAATGTAATATGTTTGATGGATACATTCAATATAGAAAAAATAAATTTGAATTAGTTTGAGGAATGAAATTAAAATATTATGTGAGGTGAAATATAAATTAGTTTTTATACATTTTAAATCTTTTGAATTCTTAAAATTAATGATACAAATATAGAAGTTTCTTCTGTTTCATTATTTTTATTTGTCATATTTTTTATTTAAATTGTGTGTTTTTATATTTGATTCTTGAAATTTTTTGTTGTGTTTTTCTGTTAATTATAATCTTAATTAGCTATCTACAAATTCAATAACATTGATTTACACGAATTTAAGATATTTGAAGATAATAATTTTAATTTTATATTTTTGTTTTGACAAAGTATAATTTGACCATTTTTTTTGGTCAAATAATAATTTTCCTGGTAATTAATCCCATTGGAGTATGAGAAAAGAAAAAGCAGAAGAAGCAGAAGTTGGGGAGTTAAAGACAAAAGTTGACTTGACATGTATACTATTCCAACGCATTTGGCCCGGAGATGCTGTGGCCACACGATCAAGTAATTCATAATCTGAACTATTCAACTCACCACTACTATACTTTTGCATCCACTCTTTCATGGACCCAATGTCCCTCTCCCTGTCTCTCTGAACTTTCTTCTTTCTATATGGGTTGAATCAGCCTGTAATTCCTAATCTTCTCATAAAAAAAACTAAATATTCTACTTTTAAATCTTCCCGAGCTTTCTTCTTGTTTGCAAATAATGGCGCTGAGATATGGAATTAACAGTGTGAGGGTTGAACGAAGGGTACTTGAAGCGCCCAAAAATTTGATGCAGGTAATCCTCATATTAGCAAAAGCTATGGCGTTGCTCTGTTACACCGAGAGACGCTACATCTTCTACTTGCCCAGAGCCATCGTTCACGCTGTGTTGGACAAGGTGCTTTCCCAGCTCTCACCTATTATTAATTCATGTTAACAACGTTGAGCTTCCTTAAAAAGTTTCTTTTTCTTCTTGTTGAAAAAGCTTTTGCTTACTAATATGCAGGATAAGAAAACAATTGGAAGTGAGTGCCGAGAAAGAAGTGATTGTGAAGAAGTGAAAGGCCGCGAAATCTTGAAGGAGTTACAAGAGTTTGAAAGATTGTTGAACCTAGCCAGGATTTGCAGCCGCGGCAAACGCTTTCCAGCACTTCTATGTGCTGCTGGATACGATGAGGAGGATGTGCTCTGTAGGGAGAGAACATCTAGGGTACGTTGATTAATTAGATGAGTTTTTGTTTGGGCATTTGAACTGAAAATGAATTTTGCATGTCAGATTCTGAAGCCTGCTTTCACGGTTATACGTGATCAAGAATCGAAATGTTTGCTGGTGGTCATCCGTGGAACGCGTAGCATAAAAGACACTCTCACAGATGCACTGTGTGCTCCTGTCCCTTTCGATCACAACATGGTTTCAGGACATGCACACCGTGGTATGGCTGCTTCGGCTGATTGGATTAGAGATCTCTGCGTTTCTGTACTACTTGAAGATCTTCGTCGATACCCCCACTTCAAAATCAAGGTATTTATTAGTTAGTGTTACTTACCATGTTTCTCATAAGAATAATAATATAATAATAAAAATATTTCCATATATAGATCGTTGGACACTCGCTGGGTGGTGGTACTGCTGCACTGTTGACTTATAAGCTTAGAGAAATGGAAGAGTTGTCTTCAACAAAGCCAACTTGTGTCACATTTGGCTCAGGTATATACAAACTCTCTAATTCACATATATGTTCAGTCCATTAACGGTTAGGTTCATAAAGGGGGTTTTATTAGGGAGGTACAACACCAAAGAACCTAAGCTCAACTAAATAAGGCAATGACATCACTCAGAATAAAAAACTTTAAGACAATAGGTTTATGGATCTTTATTCTTATATAGTGCTATACTTTTTCATTTCTAGCCAATGTGAGATTTAGACTCACACTTGGATTCCTAACAATCTCCCTTTTAAGGGTGAATCCCTTCAATCACATTGGTATACTCCCCCTCCAACGGAAGTATACCATGAGTATTTCTTTTCTGTCATTTTCTATACCGTCGTTCTTTTCTTAACGGGACACGCTTTACCTGAGACCCTTACCAGGAAGACTTTCGATACTAGGACCATACTGCACTCGTCTGAGCTAGTTTTAACCATCGGCTTTAATACTACTTGTTAGGTTTATAGAGGAGCTTTCACTTATTAGGTTTCACTGGGGAGATACAACGTAGTCGTGGACGTAAACATACACATTGTACGCCAAACCACGTTAAATTCTCTGTGTCTATTTTTCTCTCCTTTATTCTTTCTTTTATTGCCTTTCCCAAGAGTAACTAATTCAATATGGTTTCATAATTGTAATTTTTGCAGCTGCCTGTGTGACATTGGAGTTGGCTGAGTTAGGAAAACCCTTTATCACTTCCATTGTAAATGGTTCTGACATAGTGCCAA
>Ga0099822_1006611_pt1 | contig 15078 bp, 20 predicted proteins | sample CowpeawhiteBW_FD_76839 | JGI IMG/M metagenome (GOLD analysis project Ga0099822, IMG submission 76839) | Root nodule microbial communities of legume samples collected from California USA - Cow pea white BW | ecosystem: Host-associated > Plants > Roots > Nodule | place: USA: California | collected...
CAAAACGCCAGTCGTCAAATACCGCCGCGTCGATACCGGTCATGACGCCGCTAATGCTGGATTTGGTGCTTGCGGCATTGCCGTCACCTGATTGGGTCGTCCAGCCGCCAAAGGTAGAACCCCACGCCGCATAACGCTGCAAGGGCCACCGCGCGTGCATGGTGCGTTCACATGGCCCAACGGCAGGTTTGCGTCGGGATCGACAGGCGGCTGCGCAATTCGTCCGGCAGAAGCGATCCGGATGTGGTCATCCACCGTATCGGCAGCTGGGTTGGCCCCGATCACCGCGTCGCCCGATCCCATCAAGAGCCCATCGATGGCCGACGCGGCAATGCCATAGGCATCATCGGTTGGGTGGTTGGCCTGATTGAGTGTTGCAAGCCGTCCCTTGAGCCCGATCGTCGAGCGAAATGTCGTGACCACTTCCCGCTTCGACGCCACCGAGATCAGATCCTGTAACCGCATGAGCTTCGAGACCGCAGCGACCATTTCAGGCGTCAGGCCGGGCGCCACCGCCTCAAGCTGCTATTGGCCGGTTTCCGGCTTCAGCAGCCATTCGCACAATTCGCCGGCGGTGAGCGATGAGACGATCGCAAAGGCCGCCGGATCATGTCGATCCAAGATCAGGCGAGAGACGTCGTCAGGATCGGCCGGACCAGTTGCTCGGCCAGGAAGCTCTTGAGCGGCAAATCGGCCAGCGCCATCTGGGCCGCAAGCCGCTCGACCGGACCCTCAGCGGCGATGCCGGCAAGCTGATCGCCCGACCGCTCGGGCGTCGCCTTGGCCACGAGATCCCTGAGGTCGGCAAAGACGAAGACCATCCCTCTGATGGTTGTCCTGTAGGGCATGATCGGTCGTTATCCCTGGATCAAGGCGAGTGCTTCGGCATGAAGCCGCGGCGTTGCGGTTGCCAAAATGCGCCCTTCCGAGTGAATCGAGAGCGGGCATCCCTCCCAATCGGTGATGCAGCCGCCGGCGCCCTGCACGATCGGCACCAGCGCCATGTAGTCATATGGCTGAAGCCCCGTTTCGAGAACGATGTCGCATTGTCCCGACGCAAGCAGGCCATAGATGTAGCAATCGCCGCCGAAACGGCGCATCCGCGCAGCTCGCGACAGCCGCTCGAATGGCTCCATCTCGCCTTTGCGAAACATGTCAGGCGATGTGGTGTAGAAGCGCGCGTCGGCGACGCTCTCGCATGCGCTGGTCCGTGCCAATCCATCGCCGAACCGCGCCACGCCGGGCTTCGCCATCCACCGCTCACCCGTAAAGGGGACGTCGATCAGGCCGCAGAATGGTTGGTGCTGATAGGTCAACCCGATCAGCGTGCCGAACAAGGGAAAGCCGCTGATGAAGCTCTTGGTGCCGTCGATCGGGTCGATGATCCAGGTGAAAGCGCCACCTGGCTTGTTTCCGATCTCCTCACCGATAATGCCATGCTCCGGAAAGCGCGCCTCGATCCTTTCTCTGAGACGCAGCTCGACGGCTCGATCGGCAATCGTCACCGGGCTGGCGTCGGACTTGGCGGCGACATCCAGCGGCGTGCGGAAATAAGACAGCACGATGGGTCTGACCGAATCTGCGAGTTCGGCGGCGAATAACAGATAGACGTCGGCATCGCCTGGCGTGACGGCATGCTGGGCCATTACAGCGCCCTCAGGAACTGCGGCCATCGCGGATCGCGGTTGGTGGAGCGCGCCCGCATGTGTTTCCAGATCCGGTATTTGTAGAAATCGAAACCCAGCGTCGAGATCCGGTTCTGCTCCAGCGCCCAGGTGCTCCACTTGATGTCGGCGAGTGCCTCGTGAACGATGAAGCGCACGTGCCAGCGCTCGAAGCGGCCGGGCATGGGATCGTTGAAGCAGGGAACGAGGTCGAGCCCGGCCGCCTCGAGCGCTGCACGTGCCTGCTGATACTGACGGTAGAGCCAGCATGATCCGCGGGCCAGTAACCGCCGAGTTGCCTCACCTGCTCGTAGTGCTCCTCGATCATGTCGAACACGGTCTTGGTCAGCGGCAGCGGCGGAGCGTCGTGAAAGCGGCGATAGATCTGCACCACATTGGCGCGGAATGCCGATCACCTCGGCCTGTCTGCTCGCGGCCCGCGCCGTGCCCCGATCGATGAACATCTCGGTGCCGCGCCCCGGACTCTTCACAAAATATCCGACCGGATCGTGCTCGACTGAGACGCGGAAATTGGTGTTGCTGATGCCGCCGGACACCGTCTGATAAGACGAGCGGCATCCCTTCCAGACCTGGACCTGCACGATTGCGGCCTCGAGAGAGCGCTCCGTGTCCGACTTGCCGCTACCGACTTCAATCATGCTTGTGTCTCCCTTCGCCCTAGAGAGATCGCAGGTCGCTGCTCGAACCCCGGCTGTCCGAGCAGCATTCGGCAGCGCAAAAACCGCCATTTCGCGTATTTGTCGGAACTCGCCCCCCGCGCAGCGGCGATCTCGCGTGCGGCAGCAGGCTGCGTAACGCCCAATACAAATTGTCGGCTGCGGCATAGAGCCTGCATCGACTGAACGCCGTCTCGCTGAAGCGCCCATCATGGATCTCCAGCAGCGACTCCATCTGGCTCTCGAACTGGAACAGTTCGTTCATTTGAACACCGAGCTGGTAGTAAGGGCGATAAACCGAGGCTGTGAAGGCGGCGCGCCGCCGCAACTCATCGTCGACCAGTTCGGCATCGTCGTTGCCCAGCCGAAGGAACAGCGTTGCATCCTCGGCGGCGACATTGAACGAGGTCGGCTCGACCGCATGGTAGGATGGCGAGGCCACCGGAAACGTCGACACCGCATAGGTCGCTTGCGCGGCATCAATGACCGGCAAGCTCCTGATCGAGCGTTCGGCGCGCTGCTCGAGGGCCGTTTCGGGACCGCCGAGCGCTTTCCGTGAAGGTGCCGATGGTAGCCATTGCCTCATCCCCTTTGTTTTTTCTCGGGCCGCGCCGATCACATCCTCGATGGCGGTGGTGAAACCACGGACGGTCGCGTCAATGCGGGATTCGCCTCGCCGCGGCTCCCCCAATCTTCCAGTCTTGTTCATCAACGGTCACGAAGAGATCGTCCGCCGGGAAGAAGCAAAACAACACCGCTTGGCACAAGATCTCTTCAATTGCGCCTGCGGTTGCGGTCCAGCCACCCGGCGTCCCGGTCCGGAACGCGCCAATATAGGCTCAAGCCATCCGCTGAGGCGGCTCCAGGCTCCCGCCTCAAACGTCCTGCGTCTGCCACCAGGATTTCAAGAGTCGTTTCGCGACGGCGGTAGGATCATCGTCGTTGCCAACGGCGGCCTGATACGCAACGCCACTGTCTTTGAATTTGTTGAGCAGTACGTATCCATCCTCGACCTTGTATTGTCCTACCGCTATCTCGCCGGTATCGCCCTTCGCGCCCGACGGGGACCGAACGATAACACTAAGGCTACGATATTCATGCGGCATTTGGACACCCTGGATATGTGATTTGTCTATTAACGCATTGCTCAAACGTCGCGCGCGAGCTTTCGGGCAGCGCCTGACTAACCCCGTTGCCTGACCAAAAGCTGACGGCCGCGATCAATTCCTCGAATTCGAACTGGCGGGGTCCGATGCACCCCAGTCAACTTACAACAGCGATGCTACAAGCCTCAAACGTGTCAGAGTTTTCGAGCTGCGCAGGCAGTCTTCGTCCTTGTCAAGGTCTCCACCAATCGTGGCGACTTGATCAATCTTGCCTCCATCAGGCCATGTCAGCAACTGCGGGTTCAAGGCTGAAGGGCTGACCGTCAAAAACAAAGACAACTTCGTCATCTTCGATTCGCTTTGACGATCTCAGCCTCGGAGGTTGATTGGGTGGTCGGCTCCTTCCACGTCATTCGGCCGTGAATACGCCAACCCGATTACATTCTTGGAAATAAGTAGCTCGAGCGCAAACGTGCGATTTGCCTTACACGTGCCCTGATCGCGCAAAGATATTAATTTCCACGTCTTGGAACTCACGAAACTGGTTATCCAGTGGAAAAACGCCTTATACACTGCCTCTTTCAAAACGAAGAGATCTCGCCGCTTGAGCGTATGTAGACCGTACATGCACTGCTCTTTAGGGGTGGCGATCAATTCGATCAGGTTCTCCGGCAGAGGTTCATTAGGCTCAATGTCGATGCCGAGAGCTGTAATCCCTCTCGTCCCTGAACGCCATGAATGACACAACTTCTTCGATGCTCAGTAATTGCTCGGCAATTGCATAGGAGTTCTGTGCGTCAAGTTCAGCAAATTCGATCATGGGGTCCGGCCGAGCCATCTCCTCGGAGCCGCCGTCGCTCGCTCGCCCTAAGCATAGCGCTGGCGAGCGACGGCGGCGGAGAGGAGTGGCGCGCATCCCCTTGGTGGGCCTGAGCATCGTCAGGCCGCCTGGCGTAACGCCTCCTTCTTGTACTCCTTGAGCAGGTCCATGTTGAGATAGCGATGGTCCTCGAGCCAGGCCTGGTGACGCTCGACGGTCAGCGCCCGGACCAGCCGCAAGCAGCTTTCGGCATTGGGGAAGATTCGCACCACATAGGTGCGCCGCCGGATCTCCTCATTGAGACGCTCCAGCACGTTGGTCGATTTCATGTGCTTGCGGTGCGCCAGCGGCAGGCGGAAGGAGGTCAAGGTCTCCTCGATGTTTCCTGCACCCAGCCGGTGAGCTTGGGGTATTTGCCACCCCATTTGGCAAATCAAGTGGCCAGATCGCGCCGCACCCTGGCGAGATCGCGCCGGTCGAATATCCAGCGCAGCTCCAGCAGACAATCGTCTGTCGACCTTGCGCGGCACATAGTCGAGCGCATTTCTGAGGAAATGCACATAGGGGTCGTTTGAAGAAGTCAGACTCTCTCGGGTGTAGCAAGCCGCCCATTCATGCCTTCGCCTCAGACACGGGCGCGTTGCGATGCAGGACCACGGCGCATCGAGGGAGAACGATCAGCAACAAAAGAAGCGCAACAAAAGCAGCCGCGAGCCGCTTGAGGTTGATGGCGGCGGCCATCAGGTAGGCCTGGATCTTCATATTTGGCAGCCCGCTATCCGAAATGTGCTCTAAGCGAAATTCCCATTCGCGAGGCCCACGAGATTGTAGCTGACGCGGTAAGGCTCGAACGTGGAGATTCTCGTGGAAGAAGGTGTTGCGTGACGATTGGAGGCATCGCGCGTCCGTGGTGCAACTGATGTATCGAGCGATTGAATCGTTTGGCACTGATCGATTCATAGAAGGCATTGGGCCTTGCTTTGGCAGGCAGAGAGAACCTGCGCATGCCGAACCTCAAGCCAGGGCCGCTTCGTCTTCGCCGCATCGTGCCATCCGCAATACGCGGCGGTTTTACTTACTTTCGATCCAGCCGACCCCGTTCGGCGGGTCACGCTGATCCGCAACTGGGGCCGGATGGCACGAGTGGCCGTCATGATGCGAACCTTCGAGGACCGCGCGACAGAGCGCGAAGCGTTCGGGCGGCTGGAGCGCGCCAAGCGCGGGCGCGGATCCAGCTCTGCTGAAGAGAAAGTCTAAGGTTTCGTCAGTTTTCCGGGGATTGTGGCTCTGCCAGCGATATCGGCCTACCCGTCCGGCGCTTTTCATGTCAGAGGGGAGAAAATCACAGCAAGATGGAGCCCGTTCCATGACCACCGCGAATGAAATCGCCGAAAGGATCGCCGCCGAGAACAGCCTGACAAAGACGCAGGCGAAGGCCATCGTCGACAGCGTGTTCAAGGCGATCGCCGATGCAGCCGTGAGCGGGGCCGAGACAAGCATCTCCGGCTTTGGCAAGTTCAAGGTCAAGGACACGCCTGCCCGCGAGGGTCGTAATCCGTCGACCGGCGCAACGATCGCCATCGCGGCTTCGAAGAAGCTGACCTTCACACCAGCCAAAGCCATCAAGGACGTTCTCAACGGATGAGCGGAGCCGTTGCACGGCCGTGCCGTAAATCGCTAGATGAGGAAGCCTACGCTCGCTCCTCGACCCCAAGTGCTTCGTTGCCTTGGCGGATGAGGCCGGCCAGCTCGGCTTCGAGCACCTTGCGCCCCCGGGCGTGAACAGGGATTTGCGCAGTTCGGCGCGCAATTCCTCGATGGTGTCGACGGTCATGAGGCCTCTCCCATTAAAAGGAAAGAAGGCCTCGCCTCGCGGCAAGGTCAATTACAGGTCAATGGCTTTAAAAGAAGGAAACCAACCGGGAGAGCGCATCACGATCGGAAGACTGGCGCATCCAAAACGTCAGGGTTCGAGTCACTGGTCCAGTGCATCGCGAACCCCACCAATTTGGAAGCCGCTTTTTCCTATCGAAGGGCAGCGTAGTTGGTTTAGCAGCGCTTTTGGTGGCCCCGTAAATCTGTCTCTTGCGGGCGATCTACCAATCGCCCGCCAAATTCCCTTGAGACGCTACCGGTTCACCGTCGACTGACGAATTAGGCCACGCAGCTTCGTCGGCGTCAGCGGCAAGAAATCGGCTTTAACTCCGAATGGCTTCAACGCGTCCTCTATTGCGCTGGCAATGGCGGCCGGGGCGCCCATCCTGCCACCCTCGCCACCGCCTTTGATCCCATACTCGGTAAAGGGGGATGGCGTTACCACGTGGCCAACCCGGATGTTCGAAGGCACTTCGTGGATACTGGGCAGGATATAGCCGGCGAAGTTTGCGTTCAGGAACTGGCCATCCTCGGCGTACGTGTACTCTTCATAGATCGCTGTACCGATCCCCTGCGCCGTACCTCCCCGAACATGACCTGCGAGTGTCATCGGGTTCACGATCGTGCCGCAGTCATGCACCGCAACGTAGTCGAGAAACTTGACCTTGCCGGTCTCAACATCAACTTCCACGACCGGCATGTGACACATGTGGCCCATGATGGGATAGAAGATGCCCAGATCCTTGCGGTCCTCCGATGGCATCGGTGGTCAGCGGATGGTCATAGGTGCAGGAAGCATCCAGTCCAGTGTCGAATTCCGGCGTCTCTGGAAACGAGAGGCGGAAGAAATGCGCCATCATTGCAAGATCGGCGATGGACTTTTGAACGCCTTGCCGCCCCTTGACCCTGATCTTTCCGTCGAACAATTCCAAGTCGGAAGGGTCGGCGTCCAGCAGGTGAGCGGCGAGGAGGAACAGCTTCTTCCTGATCACTTGAGAGGCAGAGACGATTGCCCCGGCCACCATCACTGTGAAGCGACTTCCCCCTGGCCCGGTGCCGGCGATGCCGCTATCGGTATCAGCGTAGGTGACCGAGATATTTGCAGGATCCATGGTCAGATGCTCGGCCAAGAGCATGGTCGCCATGGTTTCCGGACTGTTGCCCCAGAAGGGCGCCTGAAGGGTGATTACGGCATTGCCGGTCGGATCGATCTTGACCTTGACGCCCTCGGGCGATGAGGTCAGCGCAAAGCCGGCCTCGTGGTTCAGCATCCAGAATTCGGTTGCCGAAAAAACCGATCGCTCCTGGCAGGTAGCAAGTCCGATTCCAATATAGCGCCCCTCCTTGCGAGCCTGTTCCTGCTTCTTCCGCCAGCCATCATAGTCGAGCATCTGCAGCGCCCTCTCGAGCACCGCGGGATAATCGCCACTGTCATAGAGATTACCGGTGGGGATGAAATAGGGAAACTGCTCGGGCTTGATGAAATTCCTGCGCCGGAACTCCACCGGATCGAGGTCAAACTCGGCACACGCCGCGTCGACCATTCTCTCCATGACATAGTTCGACACTTCCGAGCCGAAACCGCGATACGCGCCCTGCTGGCATTTGTTCGTCATGACGGCGGTGATGTCGGCCTCGACACTGCCGATCTGATAAGGACCGGTGATCTGCGACAATGCGTTGCCGTGGTGCCCGATACCGAACTGGAAGTAGGCGCCGTAGTCGTCAATGACCTTGCAGCGCATCGAGATCATCATGTCGTCGTGATCGAGCGCCAGTTCGCAATCATAGAAGCGGTCCGAACCGTGATGGTCGCAAGCCAGGATGTTGTCGGCGCGGTCCTCAATGTATTTCACCGGTCGCCCCGTTTCGCGAGCCAGAACCGCCGAGATCACCGGCACCTTGTGAAGGAAAAGCTTTGAGCCGAAGCTGCCGCCAGCGATTGTGGGCACAATGTTGAGCTTGTGGGCCGGCACACCCAGCGTGACCGCCAGGAGCCATCCCACATAATTGTACATCGAACTGTTTACGTGAATGGTGAACTTACCCGTCGCGCTGTCGTGCTCGCTGACGGCGCCGCAGGTCTCCAACGGCTGAGCACCCGACCGGGACCAGCGGAGCGAACGTTTGACAACCCGCTTGGCGCGGGCGAAGTCGCCAGCAACATTTCCGAAAGAGAACTTGCGGTGGATTGCGACGTTGGTGTCGCCACGCGCAGGATGCAGAACGCCCTCCCCCGTCACGTGCATCGCCTTGCGCGGATCGTTCATCGGTGGCAGCGGCTCGTACTCGACTTCGATCAGACGCGCCGCATCCTCGGCGATATAACGACTGTCAGCCGCGATGATCGCCACCGGCTCCCCGACATGACGGACACGGTCGATCGCAACACAGCGTTGTTCCACAGGCGGGTTTGAAAAACAGGGCAACGGCCCCGTCGATCTCGCCACGCCCTCGCCTGTCATCACCGCAACGACACCCGGCAATGCACGTGCCGCGGACGCATCAATCGATATGATCCGGGCGTGGGCGTGGGGGCTGGACAGAGTAGCCGCATGCAGCATGCCGGGCAGGCTCACATCGTCAGCATAGCGGCCCTGACCGGCCAGAAGGCGCGGGTCTTCGACGCGCTTCATGTCGGTGCCGATCCACTTGGTCTTCTGGCCCGGCTTTTCGCGCTGGCGGCTAACGGGGATACGTGTGGCCCGGTCGTTCATCTTACGCCCCGCCTTTTGCGATTTCAGAAGTGTCGCCGCATGCTCGATCGCGTCCACGATTGTCTGGTAGCCGGTGCAACGGCAAAGATTGCCACTAATCGCTTCGATGATGTCTTCCCGTCCAGGATTCGGATTACTGGCCAGAAACTCCTCGGCTCGCATCAGCATGCCGGGAGTACAATAGCCGCACTGCAAGCCGTGTTTTTCCCAGAATGCCTGCTGGATCGGGTGAAGCGCGCCTTGTTTGCCGAGGGCCTCCACCGTGCGAATATCATGCCCCTCTGCTTGTATTGCGAAGGTCAAACAGGATCGTGCCGTCATGCCGTCGATTTGAACTGTGCAGACGCCACATACGCCATGTTCGCATCCTACATGGGTGCCGGTAAGCCGAGCCACTTGCCGGATGAAATCCGACAGAAGCATGCGGGGCTCAACCTGACCGGAATAGGTCGCGCCATTGATCGTTAGTTCCACCCTCTGTGTCGTCATCGCGGCCACTCCCTACTTCGCGGCCATTTGCACTGCGGATGTCAGCACGCGACGCGACAAGGCCCGCACAAGGTCAAGCTTGTATGCCACGTCGGCATGAATGTCGTCGCTTGGATCAGCATTCACGACCGCAAGCTCCGCCGCATCGGTCAGAACTCGATCGTCTGGAACGGCACCTTCCAACCTCGCCTCCACCACCGACATTCGCCGCTTTCGGTCTCCGGCACCAGTAAGACCGAAACGTACATTCGTCATCCGCCCCTCGCGCATCGACAGCCTGCAGCCGGCGGAGACAACGGCGAAATCGCCCTTGCGCTGTGACATCTCTTCGAAAGCATAGCCTTCGCCTGCGGCCTGCGCCGGAATGCGGATCTCGGTCAGCATCTCAGCAGGTCCCACTTGCGTTTCGAAGGCGTCGATGAAGAAATTGTCAGCCGTCACGACGCGTTCGCCACGCGCACCTCGGATGACCATCGAGGCGTCAAGGAGCATGAGGACCAGCGGCATTTCGGACGCGGGATCCGCGTGGCAAATGTTGCCACCAAGTGTCCCGCGATTGCGGATCGTGTGGTGCGCCACGCTCTGATAGGCGACGATGAGCAGCGGGCAAGCCAATGCTGAGGGGCCCGCCCCCATGATGGCGCTGTGGGTCGCGATCGCACCGATCCGAAGACTCCCATCTTGGACCCGGACATACCTCAGATCGGAGAGATTCCCGACGTCAACGAGCAGATCCGGCGTCGCCAGGCCCAAGTTCATCATCGGAATCAGACTTTGTCCGCCGGCCAGCAGCAGCGCCCCCTCTCCATGCCTCGCAAGCGCCGCGATCGCATCCTCGATCGAACTGGCACGATGGTATTCGAAGGGCGACGGCTTCATTCGGATCCTCCCGGCGATCTATTTATTGACCACTTGCTCATCCTCAAGAATCCGGACCAACCGCCGGAGGGTTTCGCCCGCTTCCTGTCGCCCATCAAGCAAAGCACCGACGCCGTGATCAACATTACGACGGGCGACAGCGCTTTCATGAAGGTCGACGAGCGCAGTGGCATTGTCGGTATTTATCAGAACCATAAGTATCAAGCTGAAATGCGAGAAGCCGTTGATAAATACGAGGGGTTTTAAAGCGGCTGCTCGCTTCCAAGCCAACCCAAAACGTTGCGGCGGCTCCTCCACTTGAGGACACTTGCATTGAAACTATTGAGAGCGAAGTGAAAGCGCTGACACACTGGTCGCGTGCTTATAGAAGCGCTCGACGAGATTCGAAATTCCCCAAAGATCGGCGGTGGTGAGTGCAACCGTGTCGGCACGGACGCTTTGGGGGGCCGGAAGGGAGTCGGGAGGCATGTGGGGCTCACACCGGCTGGCACTCATTCTTTGCATGCAAGCTGAGCTCTGCTCGATTCCGAGGTGCTTCACCGTCATTACCCACGGCGTCGGCGCGCGATTTTGGCGCCGACGTCGATGCCCACGAGCAGGCTTCGGATGGCTCGAGAGGAAGTCTGGAGCTTGGCTGGTCGGGCCCTTCAATCGAACTTATAGGAGGCCTGAAAGAACGTACCCCAGCGCTCCATGCTGTACTTCGCAAATATGCGCGGGTCACCGACGCAGCCGCGGCTGCTGCACAAAGAGTCGCTGTCCTTTTTGGTCCACATGGCCCAATAGCGGCCCCCGACACCGACGCTGATGTTCTTTGTGATGAAGTAGGACAATACGCCTTCAACCTGGACTCCGCCGCCACCATTGCCGTGTTGTTCATCAAAGGTGGTCTTGTCGCGCAAGAGATGATAGTCGCGTCCCTTGAAATCGGTCCAGGGCAGATAAGCGATATCAGCGCTCAAGCGCCAGCGCTCGGTCAGCATGGTTTCGGCGCTCAGGCCGATCCGGGGCGCATTCCATTGAGTGTCCTCGCCGCCGATGACCCGGCTGTCACCCGGCGCTAAACATCGATGCAGCGGGTTAGCCACTTGCACGCATCCAATCGAGTCCGAGCTCTGGCCGTAATAGGTCCAGCCTATAAATCCGCCGACCTTGTAGTCGCTACCGCGCAGGAAATCGTAACCGACATCGGCCGTGTAATATGTGAACCTTCCATTTGCTTGCCCTGATAACGTGTTGGAATACGCGCCGCCCCAATCTTCATCGTTCATGTTTCCTTTGTTGAACTGCCCGAGGCCAACATTGCTCTTCAGGAACACTCCCCAAGGGCTGTCGAGGCGGCCGAATAACTCCCCGGAAAATCCGTCCAGTCCGTGATAAGTGAGCCTCGATATGAGCATGCTGGGCTCATACGGCCGGCCATAGCGCACTCTGCTGTGGTCCCACTGGAATCGTCCTCGGCTCAGCCAGAGCCGCGAGCCGCCTTCGAATGACCAGCCGGACGCGTAGGGAATGGGCGGTACGCTGCTGGCTGACTTCGCGTACAGCGGCGCATTGGACCATTCTGTCGCTTTTGGGTCCGCGTCAAAATGGTAGTTCAGGCCAATCTTTCCGATGTGATAGTTGCTGGACAGATTGGTTGTGGTCGGCGGCAGAATTGCAGACGGGAACTGGACTGTCGCGGCGGTCGCGACACTTGGCCCGCCAAAATGCAGATAGTCATACTCAACGTTCACCGACCATGCAGGCGTAAGGGCTTGCTCGACGCCCAGCCCGATGACGCTACCGACACGACCATCGTCGAAATGGGTTTTCTCCTGTGGAAAGCGGCCGCCTTCAGCGTTGTTGACGACGTCGCCCCGATTGTTTTGCCAAGCCAAGCCTGCCTTGAGATAGGCCAGCGTGTGCCCCAGCGCGCCAAAGGCGTAACCGACGCGGCCGGTCCCGGTGGCAAAGAGGCTCGGACCTGCTTTGCAGTTTGCGCTCACAACGAAGCCCGAAGAGGCAAGGCATGTATTTGTGCCATCGGAGACAGCGCCGCTGGCATCCAGCTCGATGCCAAACACCCAGCTGTTGTTCTGCCAGTTGTAGCCGATCTGGCCACCTGCAAGGAACGCCGGGGTATCGACGATGCCGCCATAGATTGATGGACCGTACGGACTGCTGAAGGAGGTTCGGCCGTACCCACCGCCGACGTGTCCGCCAATATAGCCGCCAGACCAGTCCCACACCGCCCTTGGCAGTTTAAGTTGTGGCTCAAGGTCCGCCGCCTTGGCTGCGCTGCTTGCGACGAGCGCAACTGTTGTCGCACCACAAAAAATAATTGTCGATCGCATCAAAGGTTGCCCTGCACTTTCCGGTCCATAATTCGGCTCCTTAAGTTCTCGCCGCACGGCAAATCGTTGGGGCAGAGCAGACACTCGCCGCTGCGCGCGCCAAGCCCGAAGATCACCGTACTGCGATTGGTGATGATGCCCTGAACGAAGCAAGCCCCGTGCCGAGCCAAATTCGTATGTTGTGCCGGCGTTTCGTGAGAGTGTGTCGCGTCAACTTGCTGACAATGGTCTGGTGTCTGACAATCGAAGCGCCCGACAATCTCTCCATCGCGCGGTGAATGTGCGAGGCAGGCCCAATGCGCGACATTCATATTTCATGGAGTCGTCGCGCGGCAAAGCGTGGTATCGACCAACTGGTTTCGAATTAATGTGATAAGAAAGCTATCTTATGAGCAAGCGAATCGCCGCTTCACTGTTGGACCGCAAGACAGGCTCCGCAGCGCCGCCCGAAGAACCGTGCCGGCATGAATTTCGTCAACGCGTTATTTCCTGTCTGACGCGACTATGGACCAAAGGAAAATGGCGATCCATAGGCTATAATCGTCCTTGCCATTGACGAAGCAGCGTCGTGGCGTTGCCGCCAGGCGCAGGAGCGCCATCGAAGCAAATCGCCGCGGTACGTACGACGTCGATGTGCAAGGGCAGTTGAGCATGATTATCGAGCGCACAATCGAATATCGGTGGGAAGGCCGGGTGCTCTCGATCGGAATGGCCAGTGCGGGAAACGGTCCGGACGTGATCCTGCTGCCTGCGCTCAGCTCGATTTCGACGCGCGCCGAGATGTATCCACTGCTCGAGCGACTGGCGGTTTATGATGATGCGCGGATGCCGCTCTGTTGGCGAGGAGACCATGACCGTGGCTGACGATATCTTGCGGGAAGTGCGGAACGCCGGAACGTACCGCTGCAGCGATCGCCGGACTACAGTTCGATGACAAAAATCAAAGTAGAACGTGTCAGCCCGGTATGCCGTAGGCTCGTCGAAAGCGGACATCCCCGCCCATTCACCTATCACCTGCCAACGTATTAAAGTACCCAGCCGCCGACGTGACGACAAGAGCGCTACCCTTCAAAGCATTGATTGCCGCCGAGCTGGCGCGTATCGAGGCTCAACTTGTGAATACGCCCCACGGGCCAGAGCGCGAGGAGCTTGACCGCAAGCTGCGTCGGCTCAGGACAGCCTTCAACGTCGACAGTTGGGACCGACCAACATAAAGAGTTCGCTGACGGCCGCGTCTGTTCCCAGACGATTTCCGACCCTGTGCGCTCCCTGCAGACGTGCTCTGATTGACGCTTGATGCACATCTGCCGTTTCGCGATTTGATCTATCCCACTGTCAACCGGATGGGTCTCCCGATCGACCGGGTGAGGCCGGGCCGCAAGAGGCGACGGCGACCGCGGTCTCACGCGCCTGGTCGTCGATGCCGACGACGACCGGATCTTGACTGCGGCCATCCTGGATCCTCCGACAACGAAGCGGCCATCGCGGCAGGCGCCACTGCCTCGGCCTGCGGCAGCACACCGGGATCAATCCGGCGATGTCAGGATCCAGCTGTTGTGCGGCGGCGACGGGCTGACACGATTTGCATGACCTTGCCGACATGTGACCATGATTGGACTTGCGCCTTCCGACGACTACGCCGAGCATAGCGCGCTGACCCATCCCGGCCCTTCGAGACTTTGATCAGCGGCCTTCCGTCAGATATTCCGGTGTTGTGTTACACCTTGCAGGGTCTCCTGATCCACGAAGCATGGATCGAGAAGAATGGTTTGAACCCAGCCACTTTTGCCGGTCAAAGCCGTGCGACCATGCCGGTGGCGCAACGCCTGGGGCAGCTTCTAGCGATCGACCCAAGACCGCTGACCACCGCTCGACCGGGCAACTTGAGAGCCTTGAGCACATGCCGAGACTTTTCGTTGATGCTGTGCGGCGTTCTGCGGCATCACGGCGTGCCGGCCCGCATCCGGTGCGGGTTTTCCTCCTGTGTCATCCAGGCCGGATCAACTCGGCCATCAGGCTTCTCACGACTTTATGCATGCGATTCCGACTTTTATAGCATCAGCGCGAACCCGCACCCTGCACCAGACGTGCGAAAGAACCCTTGATTGTTGCCGCCTAAAGCTTATCGTCCTCGACTTTGAGCGTTCTCTGCTTCTCGTGGAAGACGTTAAATCCGCTCGTGCGTTACTGCCGGCCAGCAAAAGCTGCGGGCCGGCGGTGAGGGTGTCGAGGGGCGGCGGCCTTCCCCTTCGCTCAATGGTGTCGCCGGCGCCTGGATGGTTTCCACGACGCCGCCCCCGCAATCGCGTAGCCGTGGTGATGATCATCGTGCATGCGCTACGCTGTTGGGGACATGCTGATGGCGGTGCCGGAAGCACCGGAGACATGTGATATCTCGGTAGCGGGCAGAGCGGCTTCTCTGTCGCTGCACAGGAAAGCGTAGAGTTCCTTCACGCAAATGCGTGCGTCCTTTTTTTCTTTTTGAAAGGGCGGGACGAGTGGCAACCTGATATCG
>Ga0099822_1006615_pt1 | contig 15073 bp, 7 predicted proteins | sample CowpeawhiteBW_FD_76839 | JGI IMG/M metagenome (GOLD analysis project Ga0099822, IMG submission 76839) | Root nodule microbial communities of legume samples collected from California USA - Cow pea white BW | ecosystem: Host-associated > Plants > Roots > Nodule | place: USA: California | collected...
CTATTTATTGATATAGTGTTGTGTTTTGTGTGATTTCCCCTGTTTCTTTTTTTATTTTCTATTTGTTTTTTTTTTTTTTTTTTAATTTAAAAAAAAAAAATGAAAGTTAACTCTTTAGTAAAACACATTTTTCTTTTTTTCAAAAAAAAAAAAAAAAAAAAAAAAAACCCACTTCAGTCTTTTTGAACTTTCTTCCACTCTCTATTTTTGGTGTTTTGAAATAAAATTGAAGTTTGACTAAATGAAGAAAGACAAAGAACTTAAATTATGACTATTTCAAAATTAAGGAAATAACTTTAAAAGCTATATATATAACTTAAAAACACAAACTTTAAATCATGTTAACACCCACACAAATACACAACAACAATGAAAATCTATACTTTTTTTCTCTCTTGGCCAAGCATCTTCCACTCTCATAGGTTCTTCAAGTTTAATCCATCTAATGAACTTTAACTATATATAAAGCTTCTTACTACTTCATTCCCTTCTTCACAAGGTGAGTTTTTTCTTCTCCTTCATTCATTTTTTCTTCCTATTTCTTCATCTATACTTTCTTTATAGGTTAAAATGGTAGGTTTGTTAGATGTGTTGGTGGGATTAGTTTCTATCTTCAACAATCCAAAGCTTCAACTTTTGGTAAAAGAAGCTTCATCACAAAAGATCCATGGAGGCTTTGAAACTTAAGTTCAAAAAAGTTACATTAGAAAAGAGCCAAAGCAAAATAGCTTTGAGAACTTAAGTTCAAACTATGTTAAGTAAAGGTAACCTATTTCCTTTTTATGAAATTAAAATGTGAATATTTAATTTAATGATTTATATAGAGTCACATGAGTAAGTAAATAATAAAGTACTAACAAAGTAAGTATATTTTTTTCTTCTTCTTCTTTTAAAAATCCTCCTTTTTTCCCTCTCTTTCCTTTATTCGAAGGTTTAAATAATATTTTTAAACAATGGATTTCTTATGCAGATTATTCCTTTTATTCATTGCTTTTTTGAACCATGGATAATTTTATATCTTTTTGTAGACGATTGAAAAAACACTTTAATATGTGTTAATGTCTGAAGTTTTAGTTGTTTTTATTCAATACTTTTCAACAACCATTACGACTCATACTTTATTAAAAGCAATTGATTTTTTTTACGAACACCGTGAAGAACCTGATTATGAAGCACATTAAATTGTAGAGATTTGTCAGCACTTGATTCTCATTCATTCTAAATTTTCTTTAAGAGATAAAAAAAATCGAAGATAAATCTATAAGTATTAAAAACAAATATATAACTTCTCAAATAGATGTACTAAAACGTTGAATGATAACAATTACATGACTATTTGATATCACTACATTAGCAATTAAAATATTACTGACGAACTTTCTCATACATATGTGTCTATTAATTTAAGGAAGCAAAAATTACTTAAATTAATGTTCATAGTTAATAGATTACTTTATAATATTGGTTCAGGTGTTAAGAAAATATATTAATTTTTCTTCGTAGTGCGTTCTATATTTCGATTGTCAACACAATTGTTTTTTTTGTTTAACATATGAAATAAAAAATTTGAAAGGCCCGTTCAGAACTGATTTTAGGACCCAATAAGAAAGCATATTGGGCTTGAAGAACGCAACATTTTTAACTAGTCCTCGTGTTCCAATTGTCTCGAGGTAATTACTTCCTACACCCCATCATTTTCTTTTAAAACTATTTTTTACTTTCAGATTATACAACATAAATATTTTCTAAATTGTACAATTTGAATTATTTTTTTAATTTTTAGATTACACAATTCGAAAAGGACAAAATGATAAGTTTTTTGTATGGGTCTACGAAAAAGCTTTTTATTCGTGTGAAGCTTGGTATCATTTTGATTGCACAACATCCAAATATCAACAAAATTGGTACAATCCTTGATGATCAAATATTCAATTGTATACATTATACCAAAATATATTCAAATTATACAAGAGAAAGGAGACATCTCAAAAGCCAAGATATTTGTATGCAAAGTAAGAATCTATACACAAATTAACCATGATCAGTGTCCACTCCAAACTTTGTTTAACTCTCACCATGCGAAGGCCAACGTAGTTGAAATATGTTGTCTACTTGCCCCCTTTATTAAGAATCTTTAGCAGGATTTCAAGAATGGACCAGCCAACAAAAATCTGAGGCAACAAGGAAGAATCAATTTGTGGCAGAAGATGGTGAACCAGAGGGCTTAAAAGCCTTTTGTTCAGCACAGGAGAGAACTTCATTAGGCCCTGCCTCTTCTCTGCCAACACCCATGAGATCAAGGTAATAAAGATAGTGAGAAATGATGTTGTTCATGGCCTCATTATCAGGTCCCTGCCCACAGGTTTGGTCCCCGTAGAGTAAATTTATTGTGGCACCAAACCCAGGTACCCTTTTGGACAAAGTATCGTTCTTGGTGGGTTTCCAATTCCCAACAAACACATCGTGGGGTGAAGGTAGGTGCTTCTCCGGTGGGGTCATCCACTGCCACAGCGCAGCCTGAAACGCTAGGGTTGCATTTTGTTCTATGTATTCTGGATGGTTCAGCAGATCCACCTTCAGGGCTTCCCCAGCTTTTCCGTAGTTGTAGTTCCTGTTATCAAAGGACAAAAACACAAGGACTTTGTTTGATCGTGACTATATATTGCTCCAGATTTGGTAAAATCTTTGCATGAAATAATGCTTCTGACTAACCAGTAAAGTGGGATTGCACCACGACCGTAGTATGCTGCACCAGGAGTGCATGGGTAGGTCAATTTGTAGTACTCGTCGCAGTAGAATTTATCAGGACTCAATTCTTTGTTGTAGCATAAACCCCAGGCCAAGGGTCCCCCAGTAGCCACCCCGTAACCACCTGAAACATTATTCCTACAATGGTTACCACACAACTTCATGGTATATAAGATCAAGGACATCCCAAGATGTTTGGTCTATCAAGGCCAGAACTAATCGAGAAGAAAGAATACTAATGACATACGAGGTATTCCCCTTTGGAGTTTACGGTCGACTTCTGAACGATGTAAAATTTATTGGGTGTACCAAAAAAAAAGTCAAGGACAAGAGAAGTTGAAGGGGAGTTATTCATTACCACAGTAGTGTCAATATTCTGATTCCGACTATGGAGCGTTTGAGCTCCATCACACAGTTTTGACCTTGAAAGACACCTCGAATGGCAGAGGGAAATAAGAATATATAAACTTCGTTTAACCTCGACTCTTAAGCGACGTGAACTTATTGGGTGCAGGGGAACATGATCCAAAAACAATAAACTTATGGTCTTCTATGCTAAATTTTCTCATTTTTTTATAGTATAGGAGAATTAGACTCTATATGAAATGTGGTATATATGTGAAAGAAAAGTGATCACTCACAAGAGGTTTTGCTACCGACATGGCCGAGGAAAGCGGCAACCTCCTTCTGGCCACTGGTGGTTCCTCCGGTGGTGCCAAAGCCATTGGGCTGATACTGTGCTGCAGCAGTGATGAAAGAACGGTAGTCCCAGAATCCAACAGCGTGTGCCACCGGCGAATTGCGCTTTGCAAAGAGGTTCTCAAACTGATAGGTCTGAAAGTAGTCAGAGATGGTATCGTTGCAGCAATAAGCAGACCAACCCTTGCACTCCCACCCTTTGTCACACACCTTCTTCCCCTTCACCGTCTTCACCAATGGCTTCACCGACGATTGTCCATTCGCAACAACAACCAACATGGCTGCAACACTCACCACAAAAACCCATGTTGGGTTCATCTTTCTCTCTTTCTTTTGCCTTCAACAATGCTTTGTTCTGTGGTGTGTTTGTTTGGTTTTAGAGATACTATATAGAGATGTTGTTGCATGCAGGAAGAGGGTGGAGTGAAAGGAATGGAAAGCGAGTGTGTAACTTATTAGGAGGAAGTGATTTTTCAGAGTTTGAATAAATGGACCTTTTGCTTCCATTTTCATTCACGTTTGAGTAGAAGGGAAGAAAACTCAGAAGAGGGTGGAGCTTCCTTTCATCTAATTAATGTGTGTTGAGGTAGAAAGAAATAAGCAAAACCTACTACCATAAATAGTTATGAACTTTGGCTCAAATTCTGGGATTTTTTCGTATTTAGTGTGTTTGATTTGTTTAGATTACTATAAATAATATGTTTCTGAGATTGCGTGTATTCTTGTTCAATTAGGATATTGTGTGTTAAATTTTGTATAAACGTAAGTATGAGTTACGGCACTGTCCACTTCTTTCAGTAGGATGGTAATTATTTTTTAGGTTAAAGAGATTTTTAGATTCAATAGATATATTTGTAATCTTACCATTATTTTGTTGGGCAATGATAAATTTTCATTTCACCTACCTTTTAAAATAACAACTCACCTTACTAACGTAATGATAAAAACAAATACATTTAAAACTTTTATTATTATTATTATTATTATTATTATTTTAATATAAAATAAGTGCTTAGGTGATTTTTTAAAAGAATTATCAAAATATGGTTTTCCTATTTTCTTAGTCGAAGTTGTATTCGTGGAATTTTTTACAATTTTAGAAATTTATTTACACAAATTACTAAAATAAATGTGTTTTAAATAAAAGTTTAATTAAGTTTTAAGTCTCTAAATTGTAAATTTTAAATAAAAATTTAATTAATAGAAAAATCATTATTAAAAAAATGTAATTTCTAAACAAATATTTGTTTTAAAATATGACTTCTGTTTATTAAGGATATATGGTTTCAATTTAAGTGTGCTTTATTAATTATTTTTTAAAAATCATAGTAGATCCGGTGTTTTAAAAGTAATTAATTTAAAAAAAATTGAAGTTCATTAATTAAGTTAAAGTTTATATTTAAATATATTTTTAGGCTTAAATACTTTTTTGGTCCTCATTTTCGTAGTGTTTGTTGCGGATGGTCCTCATTTTGACAAAATGTTTAAAATGATCCTCATTTTTACCGAATGTTTAAAATGGTCCTCATTTTCGCAATTCGTGTTTTATTTGGTCCTTTTCTGTAACACCGTTTAAATCATTAACGGAGGATTGTACAGGTGGCACGATTTGTATTAGGGTGTGTTACGTGTACTGTACAGGTGGCTAATTAACGTTAATTTATTAATTTAGGGGAAATTTTGCAATTAGGGAAATTTCTTCATCTTCATCTTTCTTGATCTCAGAATGAAGTGGAGAGTCAAGCAGTATACTACATTTTGACGACTTTCCTTAAACTTCGTTCAATTTCACTTGTGTCAAACATTGATGTAGTGCATTTTGATGAAGATGAATTAATGTTATGAATTTAACTTCTTCCAGACTTAAATAAATTTAATTTTTTCCAAGCTTAGATCAATATCACTTACTTCAATGCTCAGATTGGGACCTAATATCAACATAATCAAACTAATTCATTTCTTCATTTAACAATAGTACAAAACTTTAAAATCATTAATCTGTCTCATTTGTGTCATGATGATGACATCTTTTCATCAACACCACCCTTTGAAAAAGTTGCAGCCCACATTATTGGAACCACCACTCTGTAAATCAATAAACCAAAAATTAAAACCAATTTACTATTAACACAAAAATAAAAACAGATTGTACCCAAAATTTTCTACCAATATTCTTTGGAGTTCTTATCATCCTCAAAGTTGTCATCTCTTTGTAGCTACAAATCGGGGTTGATCCATTTTTCGTTGAACCACCAACAGTGCACAAAGTGATACAACACGGTTGCCTCCAATGATTACCACCAGAGGTGAAGGAAAAAGATTGGGATCGTAACATACCTATATAGTTGGATTGCAGGAAGAAGAAGATTGCAGCAACACCAATTGGGAATGGAGAAACAAGATTGCCAAAACTCACCAACTGCCGAAACATTCCTTACCAAAACCCTAGCTCACTTATTTAACCCCAAATATCTAATTACCACACATGTACACGTAACACACCCTAATACAAACCGTGTCACATGTACAATGCTTCGTTAATGATTTAAACGGCGTTACAATAAAGGACCAAATAAAACACGAATTGCGAAAATGATGATCATTTTAAACATTTGGTAAAAATGATGACCATTTTAAACATTCTGTCAAAATAAAGATCATTCGCAACAAACACTACGAAGATGAGAACCAAAAAGGTATTTAAGCCTATATTTTTATTTTTTGAAAATTTTAAGAAGTTTGCATTTAATCTTTAGTAAATATATTTATTGACTTGTGATTATTAAAATATTTACAGATTTTGTATTTGATTTCTAAAATATGTTTCTTTATTTTTATTCAACTACAATTACTGTTTATTGTTAAGTATATAATCTTTACAATATTTTAAAATTTTTGTTTTTGTTTTTGATCTTTTTATATGATATGTTTTATACGGTGACTTATCATTTCGGTACAAATAATACATATTAGGAAGACCAGATGTAAAATATAAAATAATAATAATAATAATAAAATTGTTAGATACTAAGCTCACAATTTTTTAATTTTTTATGACAATGTACTTAAGCCTGAAATTTATTTATCAAATCTTTTTGCCTTATATTCCTTTTTCAGTTTTTGGTTGTTGAGGGCCTTTTGAACGATCAATAAATTCACCATTAAGAGAAATTCATATAAGAGACAAAGTAAACTGATTCAGTTTATGTTTTTTCTTTGTGAAATGAAAGGGTATCATTGTTTAATTTGCCTTTAAGATAAAATCAGTTTTGTAATATGATTTTTTTTTAAAATAAAATAAAATATTAGAAGCTAGTACGTTTTAAGATATATTATTTGCATATTTTGATCCTTTAAAAAGATATCCCTAAATATGTAAAAATCGTGAATTAGATTGTGTTTAAGTGAAGAAAATAGTAAGCTAATATTCTTTTATATCTCTTAAAAATAAATTTTGTCCATATCTTAATATTTTATAGAAAATTTGATATTATCGACAATCAAAATTTGTTAGTAACACTTAAAATTTATCAATAATTATCACGATCTAATTTATCTTCCCTTCTATTACTTCTTTCTTTTATCTTTCTGTTAAGAGTGAGTTTTAAGCCTAACTCAACTCTCACAAAACCAGTTTGTAAAATAAAATTTGCACCTTACTTATATATTATGAAATTGTCTTATCTTTAATCGATGTGAAACTTCCAACATTTTCATTCCTTCTTCTTCCAACTTCTCCTCCCCCTCTCTTCCTTTGTCGTTTCGTCATCATTGTCATTTCCTTTTATCCTCGTTGTCGTCATCTTCTCTGATGGCTCCTCCTTTATCTTTCGTCTCCTCCATCTCCGTCACTCCCTGTATCCGCAACGCCAATGTTGTGTTACTGATGCGCCTCTATGGTGTCTTCAATTTACTGATATGAAAGGATGTTGTCACATGTATATACCATGTGCAGACGTAAATACATACATGTCAAAACATAGATACACATATGCCATTATTATTGGTTACATCAACAAATTCTTAATATCGACGAGGATTTTGTTCATTCATATTAAAAGTAAACAATTTTTTATGAAGAACAAAAATTGCATCTAATGGGTAGTTTTGAGGAGAGGGGTTGCGTTTAGAAACAAACTTATTTTCCTGTTCACATTTTTTTGTTGACCGGTGAAAGAGAGCCACACAAAAGAGACCCAAACACAAAATTAAGGGACACTATCAAAATACTTATAACTACCACACACGTGTTAATAGGTAGTTGAAAATTTTAACTATAAAGAATAAATATTATTTATCTAAGATCGATGATTATGGTACGTTTGTATTTTTTTAAATTAACTTGTGATCATTATGTCTTTTGTACTTGCCAATGTTCCACGGACATGTCAGAACATGTTTCAACAAAAAATCAAGATCAAATCTATTAGTAACAAACAACTACATATTAATTATATTTCAAACTCTAAAGTAAACCTAATTTGGGTTAAACTGGAGATAACTTTTTCTAGTTACCTTGATAATAAAAAACAAAGTTTAAATCAAATTTTTTTCTCACTTTTCTCAACTTTTTGTCATTGATGTAGTCAAGTATGGAAATCTTAGTCAGAACATTTAATACGTGTCTTCTTTTTCCCTCTTATTTATTAGGGAGTTTTTTCATCTGAAAAGTTCCTGTTTATTGTGTAGATTGTTTACATTTATTAATAAAGATACTGCTTTAATATTATCAAGAATAATTTAAAACTTTTAAGAATAATATCATAATTTGCCTAGCCTATTAAATATATATATTAGTACCAACTAAATAAAATTATAGATACTAATAACACGAGCCTAAGAGTACAGTTATGTTCATGTATGGATTCAGACGGAACGTTTTTTTCACTCACATAATTTTGTTTATTGAAAAATACCTCTAACGGTTTCTTTTCGAATTTTGATTATGTTTTTCTTTTTTTCTGTTTGGTATTGTTTGTATATATGTCTAGATTTTTTATTAAATCTATTTTGTTATTCTTTGTTGAACATTAAAATCAAAGTTATTGGATGTATTAAAGCAGATTAGAAAATTGAATTTAGAATTTGTATTGGTTTTTGTGTTTTTTTTCTTTTGATATATTTTATTTTCTTTCTCTGAAATTTCTCATGAGGTTCTTTACACGACCTATTTTATAGATAAGCACTATTTTTGGCTGAAAAATAGAGAAACATAATTGTGGACACCGTTGGATTTGACTGCTTAACAAATTAGATAAAATTTTGTGTATGGCTGCATTTGAAGTTTGAAATATATAACTCATTTTTCTGATTAACCAGAGAGTTCCATAAGTTGATGGGCCAACAAAACTAAATTCTACATTTACGGAAAGCGAATTTGATTTGACACCACACTAATCACTCGTTACAAACCTTAATTCATATTAGTATTGATACTGATACTTGATATTTCTCTATCTTATATATGTTATATCGTTTATTGAATTTAATTAGTAGGATAATACTTACTTTTGTTTTGATGTGTAATTTTGATATTCACTTTTAAAAAAGTGTCAAGTCTTAACTTAGACTTTTGAAAATATGCATCAATTAAGTCATTTTCTGATATAAATCATCAACATCGTTAATGGTATTGGTATCTAAAATAATTTAAAAAATTAAGTATTGATGTTTATATTAAAATTTAATGGTAAAAGTATAACTAGACTACTTTAGTACAATTTTACTTTTTCCAAATTGTTTTCTTTTATTTGTTATCCAATAATAAGAGTGACAAATCAGACAAATCTGTTTTAATTACTATTGGCTCATCAAAAAATAGATTTGTTTGAATTAGTTAACTGTAATAAAACAGGCTAGAATTTATAACATGTGTACACACATATATGTATATATTTAATCATATAAATATTTTAAAAAATTTTAATTGATTAAATAATATTTTTAATTAGATAAATTAAAATAATTATTATATTTACAATTTAAATTACTCTATTATACTAATAATTGCAACTTAATTTGTAAATATTAATAATTTAAGTTATAATAATGTTACATGTTTGCATCCTTAAATATATAATATAGAAAATTTAATATTTTAAATTATTTTTTTTTTAATTTTAAATTTTAAAAAAGCCTAGCGGGTCAATTCACTTTATGTCGTCTTTGGTCTTCCAATTTCACAAATTATACGAATTGGACTAAAATGACTTAGTGGATTAAAAATTTGAGACTGATTCGTCCTATTTTGAGTGAGCTGACTAGTCAACTCAAAGACAGCGACTCAAATCTCTATCCAACACCAAAATTACATTTAAAATAATTCTATCCGATATGCATTTCCAATTCAAAATCGCATCATTAGTTCAATAAACCAAACATCCAATTTCAGTTCACACACTTAGAAACTTAATTTCAATTATAGGTTCAAGTTTGCTCCCATAACATAACATGTAGATAATTTGGTGTGCAAAAAAGAGTAATGTGATATCTCCTAAATCCTAAAAAAATAAATAAACAAAAATAAAAAAGAAACTTTTAAAATACAAACTCAAGTCAATATTTTGATATAATGAAGTGTATTTCATCTTCGTTATCTTTATTATGTTGTAATATATTCTTAAAAATATTGAATTATTAGTCCAATCTCTTTAAAATAATGTTGAAGATTTAGGAAAAAAAATAGTTTTTTCAAAAATTTATTGTTTTAATTTTGGGTTGAATATGTTTTCGGTCAAGTTCTTGAACTTTGACTTAAAGTTGGAATTCATCTTTGTCAAAAAATTTGATACATTAATGGCAGTAAGATCTGAATGTGTCAAACGCTCAAAATAACTTAAATGCTAACAAAAAAACACTTTTGGCACATTAAAAACATTTACCATAATTAGGTTAATATTAATTTTTAAGATTTGAGAACCAAAATATCTCAATGTTTCACATATAAATGAATTTTAATTTCACATTGAATGACTAAAAATATATTTGACCCTCTAAATTTAAAAAAAAAATTTATTTTTCATTTAATTAAAATTTATTTTCTTAAACTAAAAAATAGTAATCTTACGGAAGTCAATTTGTTAGCTAAAGTCGTTAAAAAAGAGAAATACGTTGAGACAAAATATTATAGTAACATTTTAGCAATACAATAAAAAATGAAATAGAAGAAATGCATTTTTAATAATAATCATTAAGGTCTTATTATAATTATGATTTAAATATTTTACTAACCAGTCATTTTATAATTTCATTAAATTATGCAGCATTTTGAAAGTTGAATTTAAGGTCAAAGAGATTTTTTATTAAGTTTTTTTAATTTTTTATTACAACGATGTATTTACTAAATATTTTATAAATTTATTAAATACATTTTAACATAGTTTTACACTTTTCATTTTTGTTTAAATATTTTTTTCAAAATATTATCCAGCAATAATATACAATTTCCAAACATTTTATCTCCTGTAGTTAATGTTTGAATTCTTAAGTTAATATCATTATTTATAGATTATATTTTACTTTTTTTAATTAAGATATTTTTGAAAGTTTTAAATTAAACTTATATATATATATATATATATATATATATATATATATTAATACTTTTATTTATTTTATTATCATTAAATGACATTCATGTGTTGATTAAATCAAATTCATATATTATATTTTCTTAAATTAATAAAATGGCTTCAAATTAAATTTAAATTTATTTTTTTCCACGCAACTTTTAGTTTAAAAAGCACTATAAACTAATGAAAAATATAAAACAACTAATCTAAAAATTTTATATTTAATTTGAGGAAAACATAAAAATGTACTCACCCAACACTGTGTATTTTGTTTTCTTCCCTTTCATTTTAAACATTTTATGCAATATGAACACTTTAAATTGAAGTTGCAAAATTCAAATTTTAGACCTACATTTTTTGTTTCCATGGATGGATGCAATGAACATCAACATATTTGTAGTTGAGATGTGACCATCACACTTAACTTTTCATTCAACTTTCTCTCTCTCTTTATATATATATATATATATATATATATATATATATATATAGTCGGATGGTATACACTTTCGTTCGAATGTGCCAGTTTGATATCCGTTTTAAAAATATGTCAATCGAGTCTTAACTTTTTAAAGAGTGTCTCAATTAGATTCCTTTCAGACAAAAAAATATTAATGCTATTAACTTTATTTATGACTTTTACCACTAAATTTTAATATAAATATCAATACTTAATTTTATAAATCATTTCAAATATTAATACCGTTGATGTTATTAATAATTTTTTCTTAAAAATGACTTAATTGAGACATTTTTTCGTAAATTAAAAGTTAATTAACATTTTTTTTTGAAAGTAGATAACAAAGTGATACATCTAAACAATAATAAATACCATTTAACTAATTAAAATATATATATATATATATATATATATAAAGTTTTATTCCAATAAAACAAAACAACCAAACCAGATCAGAGTTTGGTCTCTGTTTTTCTTTCTCTGTCTCAGTTATTGCGCAGATGCATGTTACTGTCACCTTGTACGATGTTGATCTAACATACATTTGTGGTGTTATGTTTCATATTTCCAAAACTTTATGGAAAAAAATATATTAAGTGAATAGTAATATTTTGACGGGATTTTAATTGAAATTGTTTTCTATATTTTACAGAATTTGTAATTTTGGTTTTTAAAGTTTTAGTTCTTATATTTTATAAAGTTTAAAATTTTTACTCTTAATTTAGCAAGTTTTAGTTTCAATTTTTTTATTATTTGTAAACTTAATTTTGTTTTTCTTTAAATACAGTTTGATAACAAGTTCATTAACATAGATGGCAAAATAACTCTTTCTTCGAGGTATAGTTTGAACTGGTTTCTATTTGATATTATATATATATATATATATATATATATATATATATATATATAAAATTTTATCTCTTCTATCTTCTAAGTTATTTAGTTTTTTCTATATTTACAAAATTCACAAACCTCTTCAATGTATTTTTTTTTATCAGAATCTTAATTATATGTTTTTTTGTGCTGTTATATTTAAATAGAATATTATCAATTTCAATGATAAAAAGATTTCAAATGTCACAATTTTTTTAATATTTTTTTTGTTTATTTTCTTTATATTAAAAAAAATTAATTCTGAATTTTAATTCTTCAATTCATTTACTAGTATTAATATAAAAATTTGATTTTTTTTTCTATTTTATTCTTGAATTTTGTTTGATTTGAATTTTATTTTTTATAACAACTTTTATTATAATAATTTAATTATTTTGACGTCTGATTAGTTTTTTTATATTTTTAAGGTATTTTTTATTTTATCACACTTTTAGATATATTTATATTTTGTTTAGTGTGCAATTTTGTTAATGAAATATCAAATCGTTTGATAATTTTAATATTTATATTTTTTGTTTATTTTTACTATCAATAATACTATTTTGATGATTTAATATTTTTTTTTATTTTCTAATTCATTCTTATGTTATTGTCATTATTTTTTTTACACCGTTCAATATAAATTGAAGTATTATGTCAAAAATATAGTTATTGTTAGTTTAATATTTTTGTTCTACGTAATTTTGTTTAATATAATTTTTATCAGTATATAACAAAATAAATTAATAAAGAAATATTTGAAATATTTTTAAATTTTAAATATTTTGGTTGTTATAAAAATTTATTTATGTTTAATTATAAAATATTATATATATTTATTTCAAATTTATCCCATTAATATTTGATACTATGATTTGAAATTTATACTATTATAATCATTGGATACGAAAATGAAATTTTAATTTAGAAACGAAAATTATCATTTATATTAATTATCTTTTAATAAATTATAAATTATATTTGTAAGACTTGAGATCAATAAGTTTATTTTAATTTTTCAGACTAGTTTGTACAAATTAAATGAGAAATAATAATCACTAAACCTACCAAAAGTATAATCTTTTAATAATATTTTTGTATATTTTAATTAATTAAATCATCTATTAATTTACTTTTCAAATTACAAGGAAAAGATAGGCATATTCCATATGTTCAATATCTCCTACCATTATAATGAATATTTCTCACGATGAATAGTTATACCGACACCATAATTAAAAACAAAGACGATAGTTAGTAAAGGTCAAATGTAATATAAATATTTCCAAAACTAAAAATTGAACAAACTTATGAATTAAGAAAAGTTAAATATCAAATTTAGGTGAACACATTTAGGATCAAAACTACGTGTTTAGCAAAATAAGAATATTAAAATTGCATACAAAAATTGAGAGACTTAAAATGATAGTTCTACAAAATATAAATACCAAAATTGCATAATTCAAAATCAAAATTACATATTTTATTCAATTTTTCATTAAATATTTTTGTGAATCTTTTAATAATAGAAATTGTCTCGCCAACTTAATAATAATTTTCAATAATAACTTTTTTCGTATTATAATATAATCAATTAGATGAAATTTATCCTATTTAATCATATAACTACATTTAAATATAATAAATCATTGAAATAGTATTAAAAAAAAGTAAACTAAATCTTTCAATTCAAAACAATCTCATATCAATCAATACTTCAAAAAGCAACCCCTATTTGCTTTTACTCGTATTTATCTAAATCTTGTAAATGTAATTAAAAACAAATTTCGTACTTCAAAATAAGTTACTTAAGTATAATCTAATTCTAAATACTCATCTTCATCATATACATTCATTTTAGTCCATAGAATAAAATTTATATTCAATCAGTCCAATATACATGAAATTCAATAAAATAAGTTAAAATCAAGTAATTCAACCGAACTCTTATTTCATTCATAACAATTAAATTCCAATTAAAATAACATGTTAACTTTTAAGTATAGTATGTTTAGTAAAAATGTCGAAGATTGAAAAGTTTACACTTTCATAAATGTAAATTCAGATGGAAATTGATACATATTCAAATGGTTATGGTAAAAAAGGTGTTGCTTTTGCACTAGTAAAAGTTTCATTAACTTGTAAACAAATTTTGAATAATGTAATTAGGAAATTATGATTTAATAGGAAACTCTAAGCTAAGATGATTAAAGTGAAGAAAATATACTCAGCATGGAAGAAAACAGTTACCAACTATTTTCCTTCAATTATTGTTCGATGATAGCTTTATGTGAAAGAAAAATATGTTGAACAATACTCTGTCAACTTTTTTTTATGTTAAAGATATCTATAAAATATAATCTGTACTAGTTTTTTTTTAAAGAGACGATACAAATAAAATAAAATAAAAGTTAGAAATGAACACATTATAAATTAAAGATTAAACTGAAAATTTGGTAAAATTAGATGTTAAAGTAATTTATGTTAATTACTCCTTGAATTTGTGTGGACTTGTTTAAATAAATATTTGCTTAAATTTGGACTTATCTAAATCTAAATTTGTATTCGAGAGAGAAATTTTCAGATTAATAATATTGTGACTTTATTTTTAAAAGAATTATGTAAAATTATTTAATTTATATTTTGTTACATTTATTTATATATATATATATATATATATATATATATATATATATATAAAAATATATAAAAAAAAAATATA
>Ga0099822_1006616_pt1 | contig 15073 bp, 8 predicted proteins | sample CowpeawhiteBW_FD_76839 | JGI IMG/M metagenome (GOLD analysis project Ga0099822, IMG submission 76839) | Root nodule microbial communities of legume samples collected from California USA - Cow pea white BW | ecosystem: Host-associated > Plants > Roots > Nodule | place: USA: California | collected...
GTCTTTGCCTTGGTATTTTATCACTTTAAAGTTTAGAAATCCTTATGTTTTCACTTGTTTCGAATTAATCAATGGTTACATTCAACGCTTAAATTAGTAAGTACACCTAGTTAACTAAACAAATGCAATTTCCGTGGGAAAACGATACTTGGACTTACCATTTTTATTACTTGCACGACTTGGTACACTTGCCAAAGTCATAACAGCTAGCCCGACACATCTTGGTCGTCGAGCCTACCTGGGTGGTGTGGGTTGTCGGGCTTGACCGACCTGTTTGAGTTGTCAAGCCTGCCCGACCCATATGTGTCATCAAGTCACCCATGTTCGTCTGGGTCGCCGGATCCGCCCGACTTGTTTGGGTCGTCGGGCCCGCCTGACCCGTCTGGGTCGTCGGGTCTGCTCGACCCGTTTGTGTCGTCAGGTCGATCTGATTCGTCTAGATCGTCTGGCCAGCCCAACCTGTCATGGTTGTCGGGTTTGTCGGGTCCGTTTGGGTTGAGTCCAAAGTGTGAGGTTGAGTGAGAAGAATTTCAAATTCCATCTTTTTTTAGAGTATTTGAATTTCTTCTAATTTAACTAATTGAAATACTTCAAAAAAATACATGCATTTTAAATGATTTTTAATTTCTTTATCCAAACAAAACATTTCATTACAAAGAATTTCAAATTTTCTAAATAAATGAATTACCCTCTTGAATTGTCTCATTCAAACAAACTATAATTGTATTTGGGTTGGAGTAATCTTATTGCTCCTATTAATATATTTGTTATTGTTGATAAGAAAAAAAAAACAATGTCCAAACTTTAATCCATTGAGACTGCGTTAAATCACCAAACTCCAACCGAGTTTATTTTAGTTATTGACGGATTAGAACTATTATCAAAGGATTCGGGCTATCACTAATAAGTGTTTTCCTTATTATAAGACGAAAAATGATATAATAACTTTCAGCAAAGTATATATAATGATATATTAATTACCAAACCAGCAGCCAGTTAAAACACGTTTTATCAATGTAATTTGATCACTTTTGATGAAAGGGCATATAACAAAGGAGAATTACATCTTATAAATTAGATTTTAAAGTTAAACTAAACTTTACATTCTAAGATCATATAAAGGGTGTGTTTGTTTTCAGAAAATTACTATTGGCATGCATGATGAGAGAGTAACCAGTTTGTCTGTTTCTAGGAATTTGCATTATTTACAAAGATATACTTAAAAGGGAGGAAGACAAGATAACATGATCTCTAAAATGAGAAGATTTACTTGAGTGCATTTACAAAAATAACACTTCTTTATTCGTCCTTTAAAATTTTAATAATTAGTATTATTATAATAATACTGATAATAGGAATTTCTCCGACTAATTTTTATTTATTTAAAAACTAAGTATGCAGATTTTATTTTAAATTAATGTTAACTAATTAAATATTATTTTATATTAATTTTAACCATAGACTGTAATTTTACTTTTTAATCTATTAAAATATTTTTTTTATTACATTCATCAAATTATTCACAATTTTTTTCTTCAAATCTCTTTACTTTAATCTTTCTATTTTTTAAAATAATAATCACCTCAATTTCTTCTCAATTTCAAAACTTATTGCGGTAATTAGATTTGTTACATCATCCATTACCAAGTTCTTAATATAAATTTGTAAACATTTAATACTTACATAAGCGGAATGTTGAGGAGATTTTAACCTTGATTAGTGATATAATTAAATAGTGTATATAAGCAGGTGATAATTCATATATTAGTTTTGAGGATTTTTGTTCATATGCAAGCAAAGTTTTTAAAGTTTTAATTAAAGCTAAATCTAAATTTTAAAACTTCATATGTAAAAAATTTTCTAAAATGTATTAGTATGAATGTACTTCTCGGTAGTATAAAAAGTTTTGAACTCTACTATCTTTTTTTTTATTCATGAATTTAAAGTTAAAATCTTATTTAAATATACTTTTCACATAAATACTTTTTTACTTCATAATTGAAGTGTATTTTTGCTCGTTAAATTTTTAAAATTCAACTTTTCAGTCTTTGAAATTTGACAGAAAAAAAAAACTTGTATTAATTCTTCTGTCCACCTAAAATAACTTGAAGATTACAAATTATTTATACGAAAACCTAATTTAATTTTACATTTTTACTAAAACACAACCTACCTCACGTATTAAACAAGCAATTTTAAATTTGAAGAAAAAGAGTACTTACAACAAACTTTAGGAATTAAACGTATTTAAGCACATACAAAGTATACGGTCTGCTTGATTACAGTTTAAAAATCGAAAATTGTTTGTGAATATTTTTACTCAGTCATCATTCTTGAAAGAGAAAACAGAAGCATGTAAATAAGGTTTTCTACTTTACTTAGATCTTCCAATTCAACCCATTTGATTTCAATTTCTAAAAGCAAAATAAATATGAAAAGTTTTTAACCACTATCTAACAATACCATGTTGGCCACTAACTCAACTAAGGCTGGCCTGCGTATGATGGTTCTCAAAGTAGAGGCACAACGTCAACCAGAAACTTTTGGTGCTAAATAGCCATTCGCAGCACAATGCTTTTCTTTTTCTTTTTGGCTTATCTTTCCTACTGTGTTTGTTCTACAAAGCATTGGCCATCTCTGCTATTATGTGGTTGCTGCTAGTATCAGCTTTAACCCCAAAAGACCCTTTAACAGGGATTTTTGCCATGAGAGCACATATTTACAAGCAGCTACTGGTTACCCTACTCTTACACCCAAGACCACCCTGATTCAGAAAGGGACTATTTTCCATTTTCCATAGGGCATCAGCAGCAGACTAAAACCTCAAAGTTTTGATCACGTGATGTGTGCATTAGACATGAGCTTCGGTCACGTGAGCATAGAGTAGCTCAGCAACAGCTTCAGGTTCTGTACCTGCAGAGCCATTCACAGTCATCACCAGCGCATATAAAACAGTCCTTCATGTGATCCAAGCCATGCACCCTGAGAGGAGTCACGCTTGTATTGGTTTTCCTCTTCTGCTTTACAACCTAAGCAACCAACTTTAAAATTAACAACCAGCTGACAAACAAAATATGGTAGAATTTATAAAAGTGAAAGAAGAAAGGATGAGAGCTTATCGTCCTCACTGCTGTATGTTTTATAGCACATTGTGGAGAGGATTGAATCAGAGAACTTGTCCTCAAAAAGCAATTCACCAGACTTGAGACTCCATAACCGTAGTTTGCAATCCTCTCCCCCTGAAATGTCAGACAAAATATTTAGACCTAGAATGCAAAATAAAGAACATCACTGAAACAACACCCACCTGACATAACAAATCTCTCAGCTGGGTCGACACCAAGTTGTATACGAGTATGAGAATTCACGTGCCCTTCATAACATTGAACGGCACCCCTCTGAAGTAGACGATGATCATAAAGCCTAATCTGAAAAGGAAAAGAACATTTATGTTTAAGTAATTTCCCTCGTGATATGCAGACTGCAAGAAATGGTGGCAGCCAAGATAACATAAATCAACAGTTTCACCCATTGTCTTGTAAGCTCTGATAACATATATTGCCTTCATTGATCATTGTATAATATCAAGGTGATGCTAGATCTAGAGGATAAACTAAATAAAATGTCCCACGAAAAGAAAATTCAATTAAACAGGATTTGTTACAGTCTGAAAACTAAGGATTTGGTTGGACAAGTTTCCCCAATAGAACTTTTAGGAGAGAAATAAAAAGAAAAACAATGAGATTCTCCATAAACTAAAATTACATCATTTCAAAGTTAATTCATAAAAGTTCTCTCATGATTTCTCCGAGTTCTTTTTTCCAACTTGTATATAAACTAATTTTAACTCATGGAGAAACTAATTATATCTTTGTATTCCTTTTCTCCTAGAAGTGTTTATGAAGAAGTTTGTCCAAATATAACCTAAATGTAAATAATTTTTCTCCGATTTAAATGAGGAATAAATACATGCAACTGCCAATCATGAGATGCTGCTGCAACATTTTGGTATTATATGAAACGTAAAATCAGACATGAATGATATAGGTAACAATTTTCCCGAGAGTGAACTAACCGATCCATCCATTGAGCTTGCTACAAAGTACTGCTCATCAAACTGAAGTGACACCAAACTAGAGTCAAACCCAAAATAAATTACAGAAAATAGTCAAAAGTCAATATTATTCAAATGAAGATACATGTCAAGTAGACAACTGACAGGGAAAAAGGATGACTAACGAAGATATAGATGAAGGCATCCTAATTGTATGGGAAGGATATATGTCTCCTTTGAGCTGCAATTAGGTTCAAACATAAGCATGTCAACAATAGATAAAGCTAATAGTTTAACGAGAATCATAAAGTGGATCATTAGACATACAAGAACAAGTTTTGAAAATAATACAAGAAATAATTAGTCCATATAAAAAATAAATTTGCACAGGAACTTAAACTGTTTCACATAAAACAGAGGGAAATACTAACAAGAAATAATAACTAAATAATGAAAAAAAAAATTCAATTTTTAAACAAGAAAATTGGAAAACTACTGAAACATGTAAAAGTCATTCAAGGAACTTGTTTACAAAGATATAGTTCATCCAATCTTTTACCCAAATTGTAACTTAGCCTATAATGCTTTTAATTTCTACTGTTTAGTTGATTATTCCTCCTTTTTAAGGTTTTATCAACAGAATTGCTCAAATTTGAGTAAAATATTCATTTGAGCCATGATCAATTAATTAGTTTGCTTTAATGGTACCACTAGCCAATATTGTTCCAGATATAATGAAAGCAAAAGTAATGTACCATGACAATCATCAATTAATTAGTTTGCTTAATGATGCAAGCAATTGCCAAATGAGACATGTACTTGCTGATCAAGACAGTAAATTTTAAATAAATTCTTCAACTTCTAATAGCAAAGAGACAATAACAATTCCCTGTAAACCTAAGAGATTCATATAAAAAAATTTAAGCTACATAGAGATAATGTTAAAATTGGGTGCCGTGAAACTACTACTCTCTAAAGATGAATTCAAAAATCAAAGAAAAGATGTTATGTCAGGAGTAGATGAGCTTTTGAAAGTATGAGCAAGCATACATACATCATTTGGCACACAATGGGAAATCTTAGTTTTCACTTCTTTTTTCTTTTAATAGATATACTTTGTTGTTTTTTGAATCTTCTAGTTCTCTCGCCTCTGCTCAATTCTAATTTCCATAACAAAAAAATACCTTGAACCATTCCTTTTTAGAACTTCCAACTTTCGTATCTGAATTATATGGTATTCGATGGGTAATAAGTCTATCAGAAAGACTTTCTCTTCTCTCACGAAAATCTGCAGTCACAATGGCCCCATTTCTAAGCCCGCATAAAATCACATTTCCCTGCAACAACAATAAGAAAATATATTGAGAATAGTAACCACATAATATGCACAAACGATATCACAGTGATTTTTTAAGAAAATATGAAACAAAAAAAATGGCAGCATTCAACATATATCACATTTCGGTCTACATAAAATAATATTTTTTATTAAAGACAGAAAAGAAAGAATAAAAATAAACCAGGGGATAACATATTTCCTAAACAATGAAAATAGAAAAGAACACAAACAGACAAATAAAGAAGATCATCAATGTAATAAAACTCCCAAGTCCCTCTGCAAAACTAATTCTAAAGAAAATTAAAGACAGGAAAGAAGGAATAGAAGTAAATCAGAGGATAAGATATTTCCCAGAACAAATAAATAAATAGGATCTTCAGTGTAATAAAACTCCAAAATGTAACTTATTCAAACTAACTCCCAGATGTTCAATTACGGACTGCTGTTACAATCATAATTCCCAAAACAAAACAACTGTTTCCTAGACTCTTACTTGCCTTTCTATTTTACCTAACATATACAGTTTTAACTAATGGGGGTTAATTATAATTATATATACTGTAAAAAAAAGTTACAGGATGAAGCATAATATGTAAACTTTTGACAACTAATTAAATTGAATGCTGCTCTCATACAGATCTCATTATGCTAGTCTCCGTATTTCTGATCTAGATATAAGACCAAACAAATTACAAAAACAAGTGGGACTCGTACTCCCCGTAAACATCTGATGGAAAGGACATCACCTTTTAAGTAAATGTGGTATCTAGTTGCTATTCCTTTTTTCCAAACATCAAGCATAGCATTTCCTTGTGAACCTTATCACTATTATGTCTTTTTCAAAATGAGTAATAAACAATTAAATAAATCTGATTTATTTCAAGTGTGTTTAATAAGAATAGTACAAGTGCCAGCAGTTATGTACAAAAGGTAAATTTTCGGTTCATATTCATGAATGTGATAGTTAAATTTACAAGAACATTTTCATTTATAAAGACATGATGAAAATTTCATCTTTTCTTCAATTTAATTATATATTTGATTGAAAGAAAATGTCCCGGGCAGAATTTTAAAAAGAGTAACTTGCTAACTTATTAAAATAAAAAGGGATAACTTACAGAATTAATAATTTGTTGTGCAAAAACATCACTTTTACAACGTAAAAACCATGTTTCCATCCTTGTTTCCAGATCCACTGAAGCACCTCCTAAATTTGTACCTAATAAAGATATAGAACACCAATAAACATCTTGCAAAAAATTAGACAAAAATTACAAGGGAGGAAATTGTAATGTCTAAAAGTTTGTTCAGATATTCTCTTGGAAGAGACAACTGTTCTGTTCGTGAATTACCAAGACTTACCATACCACTCCCTGTGGCACATATTTCATTCTCTTAATGTGACAAAAACAGACACAAACTGAAGACAAGAGACAGAACTAAAAAAACAAAACAGACCATTCACAACCATATGATACAGGCTAGACAACATCATTCTATGTAGCTAAATTTTCTAAGCGGAAATCAAACAGTGACGAGACTTAACATATTAGAAATACACAAATGGGAATAAAATTACAAAAACATTATAAATCTGTGCAGTGAACAGAAGCAAACATAGTCTCTCAACAATCCAAAATCCTTGCTAAACTGTTGACAAAAATTTGGGTGCATATTACGGCCCAAAGTTATTTATCCATTACCACCTATAGCTTTTGGATATAATAAAAAACTCAACTGGTTGGAAACTTGCAATCTATATAGGAAAGTGCTAATGAGGGAACCTAAAACATAACAAATCAGCAAGGCCACAAGTTAACACTGACAGTATCTGTATCTAAATTTAACATTATGTGCCATAATGCATGTCCTTGTGTATATGTGTGAGAAAATATGAAGAGCAACATGTCCCTTACCAATTACAGCCCGGTGTCTATTATAATCATATTCTGCTGTCCAGAGGGTACATCTGAAAGAAGCAATTTCCTCAAGTCCGCTCCATGTGTTCAGTATACCTGGTCCAAGATTTAATGGTTCAAGAAGACCAAGAGTATAAACCGATCCACCTGACGTTTCTGATCCCAGTGTAGTAAATCTATTTTCATGTTAAGATCTTTCAATTCAAGATCAATTTTAATTGAAAAAATGGAACACATTGTTCCAACAATCATGATAGGATTTAACATGTCAAATACCTTATAGCTAATCTTGGTAATACAATGTTGCATGGATGATCAAGATTAGAAGTTACTTGAAGGTCATAGGACTACATGCTCTAGTTTTGACCATATATATTACATTACTATATAATGCTTACAGAGCAATTACCAAAAAACATCAAAAGGATACAAAACACGTCCTGCAAGAGAACCATCATTCTCTGCCTGAGGAGAGCACTTTGGACCCAACCTTATACAAGATATTCTGGAGGGCATAAGCAATGCAGCTCGATTAGGTCTGAAAACTGGCTTATGCACTTCATCATGCTCAAATGTTTTCCCTTTAACATAATTCCTCAAACAATCTGCCATCCATTTTGTCCCGTCATCAAAATATTGTCCAACCCCTCCAACTTCAGAAAAACTGCAAATAAAAGTTTAAAAATCAACTAGAAAACAGTAATCCACATTCTGCATCAATGTGAACAAGAATCAAACAAAGAACAATCAACATCCAGGTTCAAATGCAGGATCATCAAAGTACTGATAAAATATTCAGAGAAGTTGATATCAGTATCAATTAGAGTAATAGGGCAATGTTGCAAAAGAATATTAAAGTAAAATGAAAAAAATAATGAATAATTTGATGTCAAGAGAAAAGATACACACGAATTGATTAGGGCAAGCAATCATGATGACTGTTACTCATACTATTAGGAAGGTAGCAGTTTCTAAAAACTAATGGCATACAGGATAGCTTCTATTTCAAAAGCTATATATAGCATGTTATATTATAAATTATTAGAAATGATAAAAGAAAATACTCAAAATTAATGACATTCATAATGCACAATAAAAAGACATAGGTGTCTTAAACAAATCATACAAGCAATACCAACAAAAGGCTAATAGAAGTTTCTTGGATGAGAATCAACAATTATCATCTTCTAAATCCAAGGTGACTTCTTAATCATTTTCACTACTATTACAGCTGACGATTTCATTTATGAACATTAAAAATCCCAGAAGTAGCCCCCTAAAGAGCCCTAATGTCTCTGTTCAAAGGACTTTTTGAGAATCAACACATAGCACTGCTGTAGCGGCAACATTTAAAACCCTTACCTCCTACTTAACAGTATCGTGACCTAATAGATGAAGTGAAAGAGGATATTTAACTTAGATAATAGTTAGAAACAACTAATAAGGCGTATTTACATTCATTTAACAATTAAAAATGACATGGTTCAGTCAGAAAGGTTAAAGAATAGAGATTCTCCCAATCAAGTAGTTACATTACAGAATACAGAGCAAGCACAACAACAAACTAGAAAATGCGCGCGCACACAAAAAGACACAAGTTACCTCAAGGAGCCATTTATGCTGCCCGTCAATAAAACATCAGTTTCAGTTTGCCCCTGCAACGTCTGCACATCAACGCGCAAGTGTTCCAAAGCACAAACACCGATCTTATCTGTTCCCCGGTATCTCCAGACCTGCAAATTCAATCTTTAGATTAGATTCAAAACTCGGAAGGCTGAACCGCAGAGAAAATGAAGACAAAGTCATTCGCACCACAGGTTTAGATGCTTGAATTTTCCCGTATTCCTCGGCAAAGTTACATTTGCAATAATGAGAGTAAATGACATGGCGACCATCCAACTCTCTAGCCTGAAGCAGCTTCGACAAGGTCCTGTTTCTGAGCTTCCTACAACAACTCCTACCACTCTGCTTTAACTAAAATCATTCACATTTTAAGTTATATTCTCAAGCACTCATGTATAACCCTAATAAGACATACAAAACATTATTAAGGTTTCACTAACACTATAAATACCTGATTGGAAGGGGTTTGGGGTGCATTGGGAGTAGGGTTCTTGGGCTTAGAAGAAGAGCCAGGAATGGGGCCTTTGATGGGGAAATATCTGTTCTTCTCAGGATCATAGTAAAACCCCGGAAGCTCTGTCCCAAAATACACAATTACTTCAGTATCATAAATAATTAACCATGAATTGGGACAAACAAACATAAAGGTGAATACGTTTGGAACGAATTGCTTAACCTCGCGCCGGTGCCATATATCCGTCGGAAGAGGAAACACGTTGCCGGCAATTTGGTTTTGGGAGTTAGGGAAATAACGGTACCACAGATTTTAAGCGGCGAAACAAGTTTGCAGCTTTCACTCTCTGAATCCCTTTGATTTGCAGCTAAAAGATTTAATTAGTAAAATTTTATCCATTTTTTTGGATGTGTGTGATACCCGATTTTAATAAAAGTAGGTCAATTGAGTCTTAAACTTTAACGATTCCTTTACAAAAAACAAATAAATATATATATATATATATATATATATATATATATTAATTAAAATGACTTACAAAATATTAAATATTTATATTTATATTAAAATTTAATAATAAAAATTATAAATAAAAATAACTGTATTAATAAATTTAATAATATTTAATTAAAAAATTTTATAAATTATATTTTTAAAATTAAAAATCAAATTGACAGTTAAACAAAAAAGACAAAAATAAAAACTATCTAACTAATTAAACTAAATTTTAATTTATTTTTTAGAAATTCTTTTTATATTTTAATTCATGTTAATAAAACTATCATAAAAACATAAAGAAAAATATATTGTCTATAAATAATGTATTTATAATTAATAATAATATTATAATATCATCGACTAATTGATAATAATATTATAATATTATTAATTATAAATACGATATATACGATATTGTATTTATATTATAATGTTATAATATTGTTAAATTAATATATAAAAGAAATTTTTAATTATTAAAAATAAATTGAAATGAACGAATGAAATATGAAAAATTAGAAAAAAATAAAGAAAAAATTATATAGAATTTTGAAGAAAATGTGTAAAAATTATTTTTAATTTTTAAATATTTAATAAATAATTATATTAAAAAAGATAAAACTGAAATAATAATTATGTAGACAAAACAAATTATTTATATATAGATTCAGTTAAATTATTTAACTTGGTTTTTTTATTGTAAAATATTTAATGTCATTCTTTCGTCTAATTTCATAATAAGATATATAGTATTAATTTAGACATAGAAAAAAACATTGCAAGTTCTTTTTCATATTTAAATTGAACATTTCAAAACTAAATTAATCGAACTAAATAATTTAGATAAGTAGAAGAAACAGACAACAATTTAAGTTAGTCAGTGTTAATTTAGAGAGAAACAACATTGAATATTTTAACAATATACGAATCGAATTGAATTATTTAAATAAAAATAAGAAATAAATGAGCAATTTAACGTGGAATTGTGAATAGGAACAGTGTTAACATATTTACACTTTTCAAATAATATATGATTTTACGATTTACACTTTAGACGCTTCAAACATAAACATTTGAATTTGTTCCTCCAAATGATTGAGTAGTTGTCAAAGTTTTGAGAGCTAGTTCCAATTTCTCAAATCCTAAGATGTATATTAATCCCTTTTCACCATAATTTGCAGGAGCATCTTACCTAATTCTATCATATTATATTCTTAGACATATCTAATGAAAACACCAAATATTATAAGCAACACTTAATAATATCAGGACTTTATTCTATTTCTGACCTACTTATTTTCTTTTTCATTCAATTTAAATTCTCTTATATTTATTTGGGTTAAATATGTTTTTAAATTCTTAATTTTCAGTGAAATTTGAAATTAGTCATTCTTCAAAATTTTAAATTAATTTAGTCATTTATCTTTAAAAATGCGTGGATTTAATTCTTTTAACCAAATTTTATTAAATGTTGCAAACGTATTTAACAAAATTTGGATTAAAATAACTAAATCCACATATTTCAAAAGATGAAGAACTAAATTAATGTAAAATTTTAAAAAGACTAATTCTAAATTTCGATTATACGTTTAGAGCAAAAGTATATTTAATCCTTATTCATTTCTGTTTAGCAACAATAACCTAATTGTAATTAAAGAAACCCTTTTATTTCAGCTCAATGCTTGCATAAGCAACGTTGAATTTTATTGTAAAACCTGAAAGACAAACGATGACTTTTCGAAGGGGACTTTGAATTTTACATTATCATATTTTGAATTTCAGTACACATTACACTGGCTGCAGACGTTGAAAAGATTTTATTGAAATTTTATTCATCCGTCTCTATCGTATACTTTCTTAAAAAAAAAATGTTAACCACTCTACTAATTAATAAAATATAACAGTAGATTTTGTAACTTTTAAACACCACTGTACTATTTTTTTTTCAATTTTTTAAACTGGTTTCTAAAAAAATAACTAATTAGTATGTCTTTTTCGTTTTATAACTGTCTTTTACTGAAAACAATATTATTCAAATTAAATAAAATGATGAACAATAATGTTTTTTTTTTTAAATATTCAACGTCAACTTTTATCTAAAAGTCAAATTTGGATCAATCAAATATGTTTTTCTTTTAACATATTCCAATCAACAGAGCATCTCACACTCTATTAATTAAGTGTTTATCTTTTGGTTTAGCATTTCTTTTGGGTGTTTATTATTTAGTTACAAAACGAGTTATTACCGCTATTTGTTTATTCTCTTGTTTCAATTATTTGCATTGTTCTTGCGGTTTTAATACTAATTTCCCATTCATCTTCGTATATAATAATCTTTTCTGCAGATACAGATGCTACCTACATATATCTTTTTCATAATTTGTTTTGATTCGTTCAGTGAACATGAATGAGTTGTTTTTCAACACAATGTTTGATATTTCCAGTACTAGGTTGGAGGAATATTCATTTATAATATTATGGTCAAAGGTCATATAGACAAAATCAATTTATGATATATAAGTTAATAAAAGTTTATTTTTTAAAGTTAACTTTATGAAATTAAGTTATATTCGATGAGTTTATAGTTTTATAATCTGATAGCAGATTGATATCGAATTACTCTTTTAATATATTAGTCTCACATTTTAAATATATATTCTGGATAAGGAATATGTGTTAGATGTAGTTAAATTATACTTATAATTTACTTCGTAATATATTCTTTTCATTTACTAATTTACTTAATGAATAACCTATCACCTAAGAGATAATGATAGACAACAAGAAATAAAAGATAACAAATATCATATTATAATAAGAAAAATGATATTATGACTCAAAATTCTTTTATTTTCATCTTTTATTTTCTAACGTGTTTAGTGTGAATCATTGATTAATATATATTTTTTTTCTCTGAAAAACGACCCACGTCAAGCACGAGCGGACTTTGCTTAGGACTAAGGGGAGTCATGACTCCTCAAGTTTTTAATTTTATTGTTTATATATATTTATATATTTTTTAAATTTATATTTATATTTTTTTTTATTAAGTTATATATATATATATATATACTTATATAATTTTATTGTTTAAAAAGTAAAATAAAAACTATAATTTGATGGACCTTGGTTAATAAAGGGAATAAGGTTTTATATCTAGTCATTAGTTTTTTTTCACATCAAAATATTAAAAAGCGTGAAAGTAAAAAGAAAGACAAATTGGGAAATAGAGATTGGAGGACAAAGAGAAAACTCATACTCACAATATCTCATGAATCAGTATCTTAGTATAATTTATGTATGTTAGATTTATGATTATTTCATTACGATATTTCTCTCAAAGTTAAATCTTTCCACAAATTAATACAAACCCTAACTATAATTTTAAGAATATTTTTATAAAATTGGCATGAACAAATTATATTTTTCTCAAATTAGTATAAACCTACATTATAAAATGTTAGAATTTTGTATTTTTCGATCCATAATAAATTAGTTGAATAGTCTTTAATTGAAATATAAATTAGAAAGCCCATTTTAAATTAGAAAGTGTGAATTGTGGTATGAAATTATTTAAATAAAGAAAATATATATTTTTAATTAAAAAAATTATATATAAAAAATATAAATTGACACCTTAGATATTTTATCCAAGTTCACATATATATATATATATATATATATATATATATATATATATGTGTGTGTAGTCATATATTAAATTCTCAGTGTAATTTATTGGCTTGAATGTTTATTAAAAGTTTGATATAAAACTTAAACCATTAAGTTACTCAAATTTATTAATTATGGTTAGTAATTTTTTTCTGAATTCTCTTTTAATATTTTATATTTAATGTTTGTAGGTATTAGAAAATTAGAAGAAAAAAAAAACTTTCTTATCAATAAAAATGAATACGATGAAGATGTATTCTAGTAATTAAATTTCTCAATTTGAATTATTATATCATATTTTATATTAAATTTTAATTATGTGTAGTTAATTATTATTTATATAATTATTTGAATTTTTTTAGTTGTTATTTGATACTTTGATTTTAGTTTGATTTTTATACAACTGTGATATTTTTCTTAATATTTGACTTTTTGAAGAAAAATATTTGTTATTTTAAAATTGAATATTTTGATAATATCATAATTTTTTTGATATAATTTTTATTTTTTTTATAAAAATAATTTAATTAATATTTGGAATGAGAAAAAAAATGAGTACACAAATGTATTTGTTATATGATGAGGACAAGGATGAAACGGAATTATATATCTACTAAGTGTTAAGTTTAGAAATAAAAAGGATGAATTTTTATTACGAGACGAGATAAAGAAATTCGCACCGCCATTACGCTGTAAGTACGTATTCTTTCTCCGACTTCTTTATTTCTCTCTCTTCTTTGAAAAACACGAACACTCTCTCCTTTTAATTTTCAAGTTTTCTTTTGAATGTTCTTACATCAATTAATTCTTACACTTAATTTGTGGAAAGGTCTAGAGATAAGAGTTTAGATATATTCGTTGAAAAATGAGATAATTGGGAAGTAATAATGACTTTTATTATTGACACTTCTTTCGATAACAGGAATTTACGTATTCATTTAATTTAAGTTAAATAAGGTGTCTCTTGAATTCGTTGTATACTTAATACAAAAAGTTATTTATGTTACTCCTCAATAAACTTCTTGTTATGTTGCTTTTCATCCATTCCATTTACTTAATTTTCTTATGAATGGTAAATTACACATCTAGAGTCATGAATGGAGTAAGATATGTAAATTTGTATTATTATAAATTACACTTCTATTTTTTTTTCATTCTCTAACTTTTAATGAATAGTGATACGTTAATAAACGATCCATACTAAACAAGTTAAGAAATAAATGAAAATTATAGTATCATTTTCACACATATTATGTTACCTAATAAATAATAAATATTATAATAGTATCATTTTCACATATATTATGTTACCTAATAAATAATAAATATTATAATTTAAATGATGAGGATAAGATGAAAGGAGTATTTGAAAAGGGATGAAGTCACGAACGGAATATATATATATATATATATATATATATATATATATATATATATATTATTATTTATATCTGTTTATTGTTTAAATTTTTTATCAAAATAAAAAAAAAATCAAATAAAACTCGTGAGAAAAA
>Ga0099822_1006622_pt1 | contig 15068 bp, 9 predicted proteins | sample CowpeawhiteBW_FD_76839 | JGI IMG/M metagenome (GOLD analysis project Ga0099822, IMG submission 76839) | Root nodule microbial communities of legume samples collected from California USA - Cow pea white BW | ecosystem: Host-associated > Plants > Roots > Nodule | place: USA: California | collected...
AAAAATAAAAAAAAAAAAAAAAAAACCCAAAAAAAAAAAAACAAAAAATCTACAAAAAAAAAAAAAAAAAAAACTCGTTGACAAATTTTTTTTTTTTATAGCATATTTCATGTTTTGTGAATATGGGTATTCCGGAAAGCATTCTATGAGTTTTGAAAAGTTTTAGATATTCAAAAATCTTAAAACACATTTCATATGTTCCAGAAATATCATTTCGAAATTTAAGTTCTAAAAATTCCGTTTTGAAAAATTTGTTTTAAAAATAGTGTCAAAAATTTAAAAATGCTTATTCTGAAAAGTTCCTGAAATATATAATTTAGAAATCATTTTTAGAAGATAAAATAGTCATTTCAAAACTTTGAGGGAGTGTGTAAAGAAATTATGGAGGTACAGGAAGTAAAAGCAATAGATTGATCTGGTCTAAGAATCGGCTAATAAATAGTTTACCTTATTTATTTTATAAAGTTAATTAAATATATAAATATTTTAATAATTTATTATAAACGTTAATTAATATTATTATTTTAGAGAAATTAATTTACAAAATAAACTAGCAATAATAATAAATATATTTTTATTTTTATAAGATCAGACAAATTGTAAAAGTCAATTATAAAAAGATTAAACGTAATTTTTTTATAAATTTTTAATCATTTAAGAATTACCAATTGACATGCTAAGAGGGACGAATCAGAACGACTCACCATAATTGACCTTTTTCAATGTATAAGCTAATTTTCTTCTTGACCTAAAAAATTAAATTAATTTATGATTGTCGTTCTTTGTTGATGTTGTATATTGTCTAATTTTCCACAACTGCACTCGATTATTAGTAATACAAAATAAGTATGGGCTTCATAAGGATTTGTTCACACATTCCTGTAACTCAAATTTATTTTTGAATTTCAATAAAATAGTGTTTTGAGAGATTATAATGAACAAGTAAGATAAAAATCGAATGAGATTTAAATGAATCGATAAACATAAACATGTTGAGATTGATTCACTAATCTTTTTTACTGTATTATTATTGATCTATTATTTATTTAACATATTTTATTGTTCCTAAAAGTATTTGGTTAATTCTAAATCAATTCTTTGAGTTTAGAAGCTAATAATTTCAAATACTATATGATTTCTCAACTATGATGATTGAATTTTTGTCCAAGGTGCAGGATTTTAGATTTCTAATATTTAAAGGCATTCAATCAACCCTATTGTAGAAATGGCTTCCAAGGACGGTGAAATAAGGCATTTAAAGATGTATTTAATCCTTATTAATCAAGTTATTATTGAAAGTAGGAAAAATCGATGATAGTTCTAACCGTCACCAATACATGGAAAACAATGATGGTTCGTCGTTAGAATTGACATCATATGTACACAAATAACGACAATTTAAAAAAAATTGTCACAGAATACCAAAAGCAAAGAAAAAAGTTTGGACAAGGAAACAAAGATGATTTTATCAAGAATCGTCGTTAAAAGCCACTTACAACTACAGTTTTGATATGAATTGTCGTTAAAAATGTTACATTTAAAAAAAATGAGATCTTAAATATGGTTATTCCACAATCTTGAAAAAAAATTGTAAACATATTCATTTTGTAATCATAAACCGTTTAATAAATATAAAATAAAATACTTATCTTCTAAGAAAAGTTTGATAAAAAAAAATATAAAAGTTCTATAAACCAATCTAGTCTAACTTGTCAACTATTCTAAATGTTAATGTTACAAAATGTTTTTTCCACATTTGGACATAAGCTATAATGTGTTTCATTCCAATAGTTGCATGTCACTAAAAATTTGTAACAAATGAATAAAAGTTAAAATGTTGGGATACAAATATTAATTTACAAGTCAATTTTATTGGACTAAGTTAAACATAAATTATACTTTTTTTTAAAATGGTATCAAAATCATTTAACATCTATCATGATTAAGTTTGTTGGGTTTCATATCATCCAATATCAAGTTTTTTTAGAGTTTTATATTTGAGGTGTCTAATTCTTTGTATGAACATGTGTTGAAAACTTGTATGACTAAACATAAAGTCAAATTATAATATATAAATGAACATAAAGATCACCTTTATCACAATAACTTTGTAAAATTACATTCATCTTAACTTTACATCTAAAATTTTATTTTTAGTTCTAGTGGTGGACTTTTTAAGAGGCAGGGTGCCATGGCCCCTTAATTTTTTTAATTTATATATTTAAATTTAAAAAAATTGCAAACTTTAAATTATATGAAGTCTATATTGGAAATTAATGGAAATTAAATTAAGTATATTTATAAATTACCACATTTAATGTTAATAAATAATAAAACATAAAATTAAATATAATAAAGAATAAAAAAATGTATTAAGATTTTCTTTTTATTTTCTTTATCATTGTTTTGTTTTTGTTTCTGACTATTTAGGGACCAAAAAATAGTTAGACACAAACTCACTATTTTTTCTTTATCAATAAAGAATAAAAGAAAATTTCATTATCAAGTTAGACACAAACTCACTATTTTTTCTCTCATTTCTCATATGTTCTCTTATATTCTTGAAGAAAAAAAAATAACTCTCTTTTGTCTCACTTGATAATGAAATATTAATTTAATAATTAACATTTTTTATGAGTTGTTGTATATTTATTTTTTTATGAATATAGAAGAAAAAATAATGTAATATGTTTTTTGCATAACCATTTTTTAATTGTGACTTGATTATCATAAAGTTTTCTTTTAGGAATTCGTCTTTGAATTTTCGATTAGATTATGACAAATTATTTTTTTAATTTGAACTTAACAAAACAAAATAGGTATATTGATGAAGAATAAAAGAATAAATTCATTTTGTGAGAGTGATTAAAGGAAGTTATTAGTGAAGATGAAAACGAAATAGATTCAACTTTTTTATATATTCTGAAACATGATACTAATGAGTGTTCAATTAGAGGAATTTTTCTTGAGATTCAAAGAATTATAAGAGAAATTTTTCTTAAGATTCAAAGAATTACAAGTGAAGAGTTTGATATTAATTCTTTGGATTGTGACTAAGGAAAACATCCTTAAATATGGAAAGATCCAACTACTACAATAGATAAGATTAAAAGAACTTATTTAAAATAGAGTCCATATCAAATACAATTTAAAAACTATAAATGTTTAAGTGTATTATTTTGACTCTCCAAAAATTATTGGTCAAGATGACATTATTTTAATCTAGTGATATTTATTCCTAAGACTAAATTATATGAACTAAAATAACAAAATAGTGATGCAACAATAATTAAATTCATTAAAAAAAAATACTCTAGTCATTACCACGAATATTTTCCAAATTATGGAAACTAAGTTATCTTACTTTATATAACTAAATTATAGAGAATCAAACAATATTAGATGAAATTATAATTATTTTATTTTTTGGGTGAACTTATTTAACTTGTATAATTTGATAATAAGTAAAGATTAGATCTAACCTGGAATAGCTCATTGCAAAAGGCTAGAAGAAGATTAATGCAATACATTGTCTTTAACGTTAGTGGTCATTTAATTATTTGCAGAAATAAATTTATTGATAATCCTTTTTTGTTTTAGTATAATAAATAAGATAATTCCTTTGAAACCACCAGCAAATATTACTGATTTACACATTCATTCTTCCTCCCAACAAAGGCTCCATTACATCTTCATAGAAAACTACATTTCTTTTTTCAAAACGATTAATAATCTTATAACCTTTTATAACCCAACAATGTACAACTGTAGCTTGTGCCTTGATCGGATACCTGGTTGCCCTAACATGCACCCCCACACCCAAAAATGACAGACATTCCACCTCATTTTCATCGTTATTATTATTTTTTCATTATCCTTAATTTAATTAAACTCGAAAAACGGCATTTGAACCCGTGAATCGGTAATTATCCATTTTAAATATTGCTTTGAAAATTGGAAACTCGGATTTCAATTCATCACTGAACTTTCGTTGAACAACGTAAACCTATTGGTTTGTATTTTTCCGTCTAAATCGCTGATTCCTTAAGCATTTCTTAACATACCCATTTCACATAGAGCTGTTTGTTTCCCCAAAACTCAAGCGCCGATTTTGAAATATAATTAATTAATTAAGTGCCAACATAATAATGTAAAGGATTAATGGAGTCTTTTTCAATAACAATGTATTCGTCCAATTTCAAATAAGAAATTTTCTATGTATTTGTTTTTTTTAAGATTAGAAATGGGGAGAGAGGAAGAAATGAAAAAAGAAAAACCTCTTCTTTCTATGTAAGTTGGTGACACCACCGCACCACCAGCGCATGTACACAGACATGTGAATCAACTCTGAAATTTACAGCGACAAAACCCTCCACTCCACTGTATTCAAACAAACGACCCCGTTTGCATGTTTTTGTCCACTACCTCAACTTCATGTGACAGTGAGAGAGAAGAAGAAGAGAAGAGTAGAGGAAGAGGACACTTACCCAAACTATTCAACCCTAGTGGACCCTTCTACACAAAACATGAAAATAACAGAACCACCAGGGGCAAAACCGTCACCGTAAACTTCGACGGCCGCGATGCGCCTTTTCCACTCTCGAACTGAAGCGAATCAACGGCCAGCGGCATGTTCTCCTGGTCGGGACTGCATTTCGACTCATGCGGATGCGCACTGTACATCATCGCGCGCAACACCGCCGAAACGGTGGGTATGTACGCCGTTTTGTTCTTTGCAAGCAGCCACGTTAACCCCATCAGTTGACAGTCCCGGTTGAACATTTTCTTCACCCTCTCGCTTCCTCCACTACCCTTTGTCTCGTTCTTGTAACCCTTCACCTTCAAAAATCAAATAAAAAATTATAAAACCGCGTTAAATTTTCATTATAACTATTCATTCTACACCAAACCACATCTTGCACAGTGAAACGCGATTCCGGACAAACAGAAAACGGTTCAACAATGTAGCAAAAGTAAACCCGAGAAAGAAACAATGAAAAGGAAACGTTTCTAATAATTCGTAAACGCACATGGGAAGTCATGTTCGCAGGTCAACCTGGTCGGCAAAAAAACAAGACTATTTTTTCCTCTTCACTTTTTGTGTCGATAGCTCACCGCTTCGTCCAACATTTGCATCCAACCCAGATAAATACTTCATGCAAAATTTAATGTGTAATGAATTTATAAATTTGAATTAGCGTTAAGTTTAAATTTTAAGATAGCATTGGGACTCATTCAGAGGTGATGATGTGGTAGTAAAATTACCGAAAGGTGTAATTTTCGGCATGAAAATATATTGGATGTCCCACATTGATGAGTAAAGAGTGAAAACAGTGTGAGCAAGTGAAGAAAATCTCGCGACAAAGTAATGATAATTCGAGGTACCTTTTGTAGAGCACCGAGGCATCTGGTGCAACCGGCGTAAGAGGAGTTGCGACAATTGTTTTCCAAGTTGCGAACGGCGGCGGTGGGGGTGGCGTTTTTGTGGGAGAGAGAAACGTTAAACGCTGCGTTGCAAGTTAAGGATGTTATTTGGTGGAGTCTGATGCCGCAGAAGCAGAGGATGGCGTCGCAGGTGGCGTTGGGTTGGGGGATTCGGATGTTGCGAGTGAGGAGCGAGTCTTGGAGGGAGTTGACGCACTTCTGGGAGTCGTCGGGCATCATGGGGAGGTCGCCGGAGGCCGGCGGTGGGGCGCCAGAGACCTCGAGGGCAGAGCGGGCGTGTGCGGCGAAGAGCCACGCGGCTAGGACGGGGCAGCAGCGGCTCCGGTCGAGGTCCTTGCCGCAGGCGTCCTTCACTCCGCCGAAGAGCTCGTTGGAGAGGTCAAGCCGGCAGGTCTGCGTCTGGGTCTGAACCGGGAATGCGGGAACCGTGTTGGAGGAGGGGTATTGGCCCGGTTCGAGAGGCTGGTTCGGGTCACTCACGGGCTCGGACAGTAAACCGGCATGAGAAAAAGGTTGTCGTTGTAGTAGAAGGACTGAGGTGAAAAAAGCATAGCACGCGAGACTGAGCGAGAATGATTGCATTTTTTTGGGGGTGTTGTTTTGCTCTGTTTGGGATTCGAGGAAAAATAGAATTTTGAGGAAAAGGGTTGAAGATGGGGATGGGTTGAAAAATGAAAAAGGAAGAGGGGTGTGGGTTTGGTTGGAAAAATTATAGGGGAGATTGAAGGGACGATGCTAGTGGAGTTGGTCTGGTTATATTATATGGTAGGAAAAAGAAATATAAAAAACCCACTTTTTTGTCAAAATATCACAAGTATTTGGTCTGAGATTGGTAGACCCATGATTTGATTGGAGCGTGTTTGCTAAAACAACAGTGCATGCTATGCTGATAAGGAGAAAAAAGATGAAGAGGTGCTAAGACCGAGGGAAGGGATTGTTTGGGTAAAGGTTTGTAGTATTTTATTTTCTTAGTTTAACTTTAGACCCTGCCACTGCTCTTTCTCTCACTTGTTTCTGCTTTTCAGAGAACCCGGAGATTGGTGTTTATAGTTTGAGAACTGTTTACACAAGTAAAGCTTCATAGTTGTGTGCTTTCAACGTGATAATTAGAATTTTATCTTTCGCAAATTTTAATTAAACGTAATCAAGTTAAGTAATTGTTTGTTTATAGCAAATATTTGAATATTCGGTTTTCCCAATCCACATGATAAAAAGTAGACATCAGTTAGTCAGAAATCAGTGCTCAAAGTTCTAATTTTGAAATTTGGATAAAAATTTAAATTGAAAAAACAGTTCTTCTTTTGTTTCCTGTTTCTGAATTTTATAATTGGATAATGGAGGGTGATTCGATTTCATCACAAAACCAAAGAACAACGGAATCTTCTTCAGAAATGGAGCGAGATTCGTTTCAGGCACAGACACACTAGCTAGGAGGAACCACCTTCGCAATCCTATACAGCTTTTAGTATAGGTATAAAACAATTTTATTTATGAATATGTTCTAATATATTTAATATAAGTAACTGTTTAAATATTATTATTATTAAAAAATAGAAAAAGTTGTCCACATATTTGGCCCCTTGTGCTGTCCTTTTCATTTTATCAGTTTATTATCTCTCTTCTCTCTTTGTCCTTTCTTCTTCTGTTATATTTTTGTTTTTGCTAGGAATGGGGAAAAAGCTTTTGGTGCGATTGCAGTGCTGGACCCTTGGTTTTCCCACTCAAACATTTTTCTAACACTATGCTACAAATTAAATCATCAAACACTTATCATTAACGCAAATAACTTAACCAAATTCATGTGTGTGATGAAATTCAAACATGCAAAGTGTGAATACCTAACTTCTGGTACACATCAGATACCTGTTTTTCCTTGTATATTCATGCGTGACAGCCAACACTAACACCATTTTCTAAAGATAACATTATTTAAACATACGAAACTCCTCAATCTCTAATCTGGACAAGCACAACTCTTGCATTTCACATGGGAATGCCACACACCATTACAAAACTTTTGCTATTCTTCTTCACAATTTCACAATAGTAAATTGATTTATATATATTGCATATTCATATAACTTTATATATATATGCATTCGTTGCGCTGAATATTCTGATACGCAAGAAGACAAAGTAAGACGTAGTGTGAAGTAGGTTGGAGAGTGAAAACCAGAGTGGTGGGGCAAGATGGGAAAACAAAACAAGAGTGAGAGAGAGATAGGAGCAAAGCAATGCATGCATTATTAGTTTAAAGGACAAACACAAAGTGTCAACCAAAAGAAAATTGTTCCCGTAAAAAGTACTAGCTTTGGAAAAAGCCTTGAACCACTTTTCCTGCCTCCAATAATCTCATCGCTTTGGTTCTCGGGTAGGGTCTCCAAATTCAAATCATACCCGTGGACGATGATGCTTTTTTCTTGGGTGTTACATACATTACATATGTATAATAATATTATATCATGTGCATATACATATTATTATTACTAGTCAATAAAAAAGAATGCATTATATACATGGGATTAGGTTCCAAAAGGAGAATGAAAATGGTTGGTAATTGAGCCCAAAAGTTTATCCCAAAAGGTGTAATCATGGTGTTGGTGTTGTTGATGTTGCCTATTACAAATGGAGCTTCGAGGGTCCATCTATATCATCTTCCAATTCATCAAAACAATGGCTTTCTTTTCTTTTTTTTTTGCTTGAGCACAATCTTGCGTAAGCACAATGAATATTCATGCATGAATATATGAATATTCATTATTCATCACTCACACGCTCGTGCAAGTACAGAAAAGCCTCCTCCCTCATGATATCAACCTCAAACTCAATCAAGTTCTATGGTAGCTACTAGGGTAACATCACCACCACAAAGCTTGACCTAAAGGAACTTTACATGTTTGTGGCTGATTGGAAAAACATGTTGTGTCTTTTGATCATTCATATCATTGGTTTAATGAAGACATGTTCCTAAATTAGTGAAATGATTAGGTACTAATTAATGAGGATCATGTCAAAGTCTTGTGCTGGGAAACACTTTCGAAATGGATTGTGCAAATCCACCTGTGTACCACTTTCAAGTCTTTAACTTTAAACAAAGTAATAATCACTTTATGATTTGGTCTCTCTCGTCCTCTTTCTCTTTAATTTAGCTTTCCCAGCTTCAAGTAAGAGTAATATACGTAACCTTTTGTTCTTTGGGAAATTTCAGGAAATCATATAGCAATATAGTGACACATTCAAATTAATTAACAAAATGAGGATCGAGATAGAAAAATAATATACGAACACATAAGTTTAATTAGGGGTGGACAAAAAATCTAATTTTCACCATCTAATCCACTTTTTCTTTAATTCAATCCATTTAATATTCATTTTATTAAAAAAATCTAATCCATTTAAAATCTATTTTATTGGATTTGGATTTCAATCTGATTTACATTTTATATATTTTATGGATTGGATATCCATTCTCCAAATCTAGATTTTCAAAATGGATAATTCAAAATATCCGATCCAAATTTTCAATTTATATTTTTTGTTAGGATAGGCTAAAATTTTGTCACGTCGTCCTCGACTGAAATTCATTCGAATTTGGCTGAGTCGACCCCAACCAAAATTTGGCCGAATTCGACCAAATCGAGCTTAACAAAAATTTGGTTGGGCTCGACCAAAATTCGATCGGCTGTCAGTCCCGACCGAAAGTCTGCTGAGTCCGTCCTATACTGAAATTTGACATCGTTGGCCGTGACAAAAAATCTACCAAATTCAATGGTGTTGACCCTATGGACACAAGTTTTAGAAAATTCAATTTAAATTTATTTTATGAAAAATAGATTTTGGATTTTGGATTTTGAACTTGATCCAAATATTTGGATCTAGATTTAAAAAAAAAATTCAATCTACTGTTTCTGAAAAAATGGATTTGGATTGAAAATCTAATCCAATTATTTGAAATCCAAAATGAATATGAATAAAATCATTAAAATTCAAAATTCAATCCATGATCATACTTAAATTTAATAAAGAAGATTGGCTTTTGCTTTTTTCTTCATGGCATTCCTAAAATGCTTGATAACCTTTTGTCTTAAGGATATTTTTTTTATTTGATGAGTATTTTAATTTATCTTTTTGTAAACACGATATTCCTATTCCATTTCATTAGCTCAGCCACGATAGAGTGCAGTGACAGGTGACAAGAATGCCTGTTTAGCCATTCTCACCTTCTTTGTACTGGTCATACATCAATCCCTCATAACTAATTTTCATAAATAAAAAAATTTAATAAGATTTTTATTTATTTTTCGGGAATAATACTTTTCAAAAAATATTTCTCCAAATGAACCGAGCTTAATATTTTCGGAAATTCATAACTGATTTTTTTTTTTTTTTTGTATATTCTCAGTTGAAAACTTCTTCAGAACTTTGTTGTCCCAAGATCAGATTTTGAGAGGATTTTCTGATTTTTTTGTATATTTTCAGTTGAAAACTTCTCCAGAATTTTGTTGTCCCAAGATCAGATTTTGAGAGAATTTTCTGATATTTTTTTGGTTTTTTATTTTATTTTATGAAAAAAAGGAGAAATTAAAAAAAAAGAAGTTAAAATTAAATTAGAGAAAATTAATTTAAATGTTAGCAAAATAAACTTTATGTGAAAAAAATTATTCACTTCCCGTAATTCTTCACAGGTAAACAAAATACAACACTTTATAGATTTTATTTTTTTACTTTTTATCTCTAAGTCTTAAATTCTGTTATCAAAACACAATTATTATTTGTTAATAATATAATAAACTCACTTGCCCTCTAAGGTGACAAAACCCCTAAACAAATTAACTACCATCAAACAAACCAAAGTTTACTTTACCTAACAAAAAAACTTAAATAAAAGTATTCAAGTTAAACTTTATATGTTTTGAAAGTTGAAACACCGAAAATAATTTAAGGGTAAATAACTCTTGTTTTATAATATGATTTAAAATAATGTTATTGTTGTAGTAATTTATGGAAAAATGAATAAAATACAAAAGAATATAAAATTTTACAATATAATTATCATTTTTTATATTTTTAATGATAGTAAATAAATAATTTGTTAAAAGTAGAATTTGTTATTATTTATAATGATTTGTACATAAATTAAATAAAAGATAGAAGAAAACTATAAAGTTTTATATTATTGTTGATCATATAACTTTTTTAAAATTTTTAAAAAATACACTAAAAAATAAAAAAATGGTTAGATATATTGTAAAATCATTAAATTGATGTTTAAGAAAAAAAAATTACACATTTATAAATATTTTCTACAGTAAAATCACACTAGTGAATTTTTCATTTGTATGCTTTAGTTTTCAGAAAACTGAAACATATAAAAATATAGTAATAATTTTGAATATTTTGTGAATTTATAGGCTCTAGTTAGTAGGGTTTTGTATTTGTGGTTCCATTTTAACTCGAATTTGTAAAAAGTGGTTTTTTTTTTTTTTTTAGAATAGGGTCAAGTCGTTAGGATGGAGGACGACATTTAAGGAGAAGTCATCCTCCATCCAATCAGTTTCATATTTTTTTAAAAAAAAAACAAAGTCATCATGGACGAGTCCGGTTTCTGGTCATGTCCACAGTGAAGTCGTCTTCATAGTTGATAACTTCACTTTTAGGTTTTTTTTTGGAACAATAAGTGGTAAAAAAAATAATAAATTGAAATAAAAAAATACACATTAATATATTTTAACATTGATTAAAAATTAAAATACAATAATTAAGTTAATAGAAATTAATAAGACAGTCATCTATGTCTTCCAGTTCCACATGTTGGTCGTCTTCTGGGTCTGTTGGGTCGTCTTGGTGGTTGTTGTTGTTGTGGTTGATCATCATCATCACCATCATCATCTTCATCTTGATGACTTTGGGGATTTTGGGCATGGTGAACCGTTATTTGTGGCGATTGGGAAGGCATTGGCGGATGATAGAATGGCATTGATGATGAAGATCCTGATAATTGGCAGATGGTGTCATGGTTGTGGTGCCAAACATATGTGATGGACCAACACCATAACTTGACTGATGCAGGAAGAAACCATATGAGGAAGGGACGTGTTGGAATGAGGTGTTTGATGGGTTGCCAAATTGAGGATGTAAATGTCCAAACATTTGACCCTGACCATAGGCGACTGTCCCAAAAATTGGTTGGGATGATGTATAAAATCTGGAGAAGACCCAACATGGCCAGTGTAGGGTTGTGAAGTAGGCTGTAAAGGTTCTTGTGACATATCATACTGTAAAATAAATAGCAGGGTTATTGCCATGAATAATTATACATGATAAACATATGTACAACATTGTAGTAAAACTAACCTCATCGTCAGAAGATTCTGTCGATGGAGATATATAGCGGATAATGTGGTTTATGTACCACTGCGTGTACGGTGTTTGATCACGCAAATGGTTGTTTCCACTGAACGGTGTACCTTGAATGATCTGATTTTTTTTATCATTCTAAATTGCAATTCACTAGTGATGATGCGCTACCCAATCTCTGTCGTTTCTCCCCCTCAAGTCATCCTTGTGAACTTGATCCAGGTTAACCAGTTCAGGCGAAATGTTTTGTCTTAAACCAAATTAATGCATGACCCTATCCGCCTAATGGATTTCTATTGTCGTGAAGAAAATTATAGGAACTGTTGCTCTGGACACTGAAGGGATGTCAACCACAATCAATCGACTAACTTCGTTTTGAATGTAAGGCCTCCACAAGAACTGAAACAAAATTGTAGACATTAGTTTTAAATGTTAAAAATAAAAATCTTTCAATTACCTTAACTATTATTTGTCTTGTACGTATTTGATCAAACCTCAACCGAAATTCACTAACTGAAATTGAAGCTGGATTTGTCTAATGTGTTAGGTTCATCCACCTAAAAAAAAGTGTACCAATTTCAAGTTAGTTAAATTACAAGAAAAAAAATTAATTTAAAAGTTAGCCACCTTCTCATCACTTAAAGGCTGAAGTTGTGGAGTTATAAAAGTAATCCTCCCCCAAGCCCAACATTGTAACAAAATCATGCATCCACCAATATTTTCTTGACTTAGGTGAATGCCATGATCTAGGCCACGATATAGATAGGCCAAAATTGCAGACCCCCAACTATAATTCCCGACTACATTCAAGTCAGCTAGCTTAAGTAGATACATGACATGTACCCTAGCTGCAGACGTATCTGGCATTAAAATGCTTCCAATCAATGTTAGAATGTACGCTCTCGCTTATTGAGCAATAACATTATTGTTTGCATTTTGTGGAAGTTGTTGGAAAGTATTATTTAACAAAGATACTCTAATTGAGTTCCCTCTTACCACTATTGGTGGTGGAATGACCCTTAGATATTCATGGAAAGTGGAGAATATGTCTTCAACCAAAGTGGGACCAGTGACCACATTTCCGTCTATCGGTAGGCCAAGGAGGACGACTACATCCTCTAGTGTTACAATGGCCTCTCCATGGGGGAAATGGAATGTGTGAGTTTCTAATCTCCACCTTTCTAATAAGGAAATAATGAGGAAGTGGTTCACATCCATGTCTGGAATATACAAGGTGTGTCCGAATCTAGCCTGTTGAATTAAATTTATCACACGTGGATCAATTATGTCTTGGTTGTTTAGTATCCAAACTCCAGCTCTTCTCGGTCTAAGAACTCGTTCCCTCCTTTTCCATAAGTCGTGAGTGATATGTTCGTGCTGAAGCCAGAGTAGTGACATATCCTGAGGTAGGCATCCATTTTGTGCCATGCTAAACGTGACAAGAAATCAGATTTCAAAGAGAAAATTAACAAAATAATTCAATGCACTGGTAAGGAGTTTGAAGATTGGGAAGATTCTTACAATGAACTTCCCAGGTGGTATCAAGTTGTACAAGAAAGTAATCCCGACACAATAATTCAATGCACTAGACATCCTGTAGTTGTAAGTGGCCCACCTGACCTTTCTTGCTATATTATGGAACGCGTATTTTGGTCTTTTAGACCATGCATCCAAGGCTTTAATTATTGTAAGCAGTTGTCCAAGTAGGTGGCACACTTCTCACAGGAAGGTATCAAGGGACATTGCTAATAACACTAGCTCAAGATGGGTCATGTAATATATTCCTTTTGGCCTTCGCGATAGTGGAAGGAGAAACAAAGGAGGCCTTAATCTGGTTTTTTCAACTCTTAAGGGAGCACGTTACACCACAATCAAACCTATGCTTGATAACATACAGGGGGAAAGACATATTGGATGCCCTACAATCTGAAGAAGTACAATGGGAAGCAGATGGACTGCAATCAATATACTGCATACGTCATATTGCTTCAAATTTCAACAAAAAATTCAAGAATCATGAGTTGAAAGGCGGTTGAAGAATATGGGTAATAAAAATTTTCTTTCATTCACCATATTACCTATTCATCGAAAATGGTATTTAATAATTAAACTAAGTAATATAATTGCATTTTTACAGCTTACGAGGTGAAACAACCCATATTGGATGCTAAATTGGCGGCATTAAGATCCCATTCACCCGAAGTGGCATCTTGGATCAACAAGATACCACTACAAAAGTGGACTCAGGCCTACGATGAGGGTAGTAGATTCAGACACATGACAACAAACCTGGTTGAATGTATGAATTCTGTTTTAAAAAGAGCTTGTTCATTACCAATTTATGCTCTAATTAAGGCAACATTTGAAAGCACCACAACATGGTTTGTTGAGAGAAGGGTTAAGTCAGACTCCATGTTACAAGCAGGCCACCAATATCCCGAGGAAATTAATGCTATTATTAGAAAAAATCAACAACAAGCGGGAATGTGTCAAGTGCGTCGATACTCAAGAGAAAATAATGAATTTCAAGTTCAAGAGATGTTTTCTCCACATGATCCGCCTACCAATGTCTTTTACAGTTAAATTAAATGATTGGTGTGATTGTGGTCATTTTCAAGCTCTTTGACTACCTGGTCATCACGTCATAATTGTTTGCTCTTTCTCGCATATAGACCTAACCTCATACATCCATCCAGTTTATAGCCTCTACAACATCAACATAACATATGAAATACAATTTCATCCAGTTAGGAATAAAGAATATTGGTCCATATACACCAGACCAAACTTCATTCCAAACCCAAACATGTGTCGTAGGGTAAGGGAAAGACCACCAACTAATAGAATCCATAATGAGATGGATGAACTAAATCCCAACAAACGAAGTAAATGTTCATATTATAGAAATGAAGGACATCATAGGGGCAATTGTCCCTATCGTCAGTAATTTATTGCTTTATCCAATTTTTCAGTTCATTTTTATTATGTAATTTTTATTATGTAATTTTTATTACGTAATTTTTATTATGTTATTTCTATTATCTAATGTATTTTATTAAATTAATTTATTGTACCAATCAAAAATAATTACCAAAAAAATAAATATAATCTCTACTGTTAAAAAAATTTTGTAAGAAAAATATATATAAAAACTAGGTTAAATCATTCCATAGGTCCCCATTTTTGTAGCGAAATCTCAAGTAGGTCCCCCCATTTTTATTTGACTCAATTGAGTCCCTATTTTTGAAAATTCGTTGCAATTGGTT
>Ga0099822_1006623_pt1 | contig 15065 bp, 7 predicted proteins | sample CowpeawhiteBW_FD_76839 | JGI IMG/M metagenome (GOLD analysis project Ga0099822, IMG submission 76839) | Root nodule microbial communities of legume samples collected from California USA - Cow pea white BW | ecosystem: Host-associated > Plants > Roots > Nodule | place: USA: California | collected...
TATATATATATATATATATATATATATATATATATATATATATATATATATTCTAACCTTGATATATAACTAATTGATTTCAGTTGGTTTCTGATATAAAAACAAAAGGTGAAAATGAATAAAGAAGAGGTCAGTGATTGATAAATTTGTTTCGGTAAATTTTAGTTGGTTCGATCACAATTTAAGATACAAAGACAAAGTAAAATAAAAGTTATTAGAATATAAAATAAGAAATTATTGAACAGGTCTTTTTTTCAACTTAAACAATCATGTGTGACATTGATCTTCATAATATTTAAATATAGTTTTAGTTCTGAAAAAATATTTATTGATTTTAAGTTTCTATTATTTTGTAACCTTTTTTAAATTTTAATTATTAGTCATAGTTAGTTTAATACTAAAAATAAAAAATATTAATTAATATAAGAAATAATGTTATTCAGACTGTATTAAAATATTTCACGTATAAAATGATAAATATATAATTATAAAATAAAATTATATGTAATAATTTTATTTGAATAATATTTTATAAATAAAAAGTAGTTATCATTTTTCATAATATATTAAACCACCGTCTTATTCATAAAAAAAGTATTAAATATTTTAATCCATTCAATTCTACACTTAAAACTAATATATTTTATTATTGATATCTTATATTTGTAATACTAAACTAGTTATAGTTAAAAATAAAGGCTAAAACAGAAATAGTAACAAAATATCAAAGATTTTAAAATGACAAATAGTACTAAAAAAATTTATATTTCCTGCCAATTTTATTTTAATTTTTTTTTTAGGAAATACTTATGAATTTTGTTATGAAAGAAAATTGTAGAAAATTTCTGCTAATTTTTTTGAAAAATATTTTGTATAAAACACTTTTCGTAACAAATTTAGTAGGAAATACTTGCAAATTTTATAATTTTGTACGAAATAATTACCCACGAAAGAATTACCTGTCAATTAAAATTCTTAGAAAAAATAACAGAAAAAAATCTTTTCTTGCAAATTTTTTTAACAAATTTGCAAGAAAATTACCATATAATATGAGAATTTTTAGTAGTATAAAAAAACTTAAATATAACATGAAAATATTTATAAAGGAGTGAAAATACAAGTTTTAAAAATAAAAATAACCTAATTATTTTTAAAAGCTTATAAACATTAAAATTACCCAGTCCAATTTAAATTAAAAAAACATTACGAATAAGCATGATGAAGGATTGCATATAAATTTTTTTTTTTATGACGAATTATCCGTTTTGAAGTATATGTTTCGATTTTGTTTTTAAAAGTATAAGAAAGAAGAATTATTAGTAGAAAAGAAGAGAAAAATAAAACTTCGAACATAATCATTTATACTAAAAAAGCTAAAAAGGCTAAAAAAGCTAAAAAAGCTAAAAAAGCTCAAGAATTTGTTATATCCATGCGAATTTATAATTGTTACGTAAAACTTTTTTGTCCTTTTTTTCTATACATTTATGTTTAAAAAACAATGTTATTTTGTCACATCCAAAAACTTCAAATTAATTTTTTACACGTGTTATAATGTAAATTACGATTGAAGAATTGATTCTCTTAATTTTTTATTCATCCAAGGTTCTGTATAAAATTAATTAAACCGGAATTTCTAGTATGAATTGAATCAATTCCACTAAAAGCAAAATATGAACAGAAAATATCGCATGAACACCATTGTGTTGCACTTAAGAGAGATAGAAATACAAAAGGAAAAAAAAATGTTAATTAGGAGCATATATACTTTAGTAGTGTTATGTTTAAAATGATTTTATTTTATAACATCCAAACAAAGTTTAAATAAAAACATCAAGTTTTTATATTAATATTTTTTTTTAAACTATCAGTTGCTATACAATGATTTGTTTTGTAATAAGAGATTTCTCTAATTCCAAACAAATTGGAAGTCATCATATTTTAATTAATTATAATTAAATTTCTTCATTTTTTAAATATTTTATTTGAGTAAATAAGTCAATTATCTTATATTTTATTTATTTTTTGATAAAATAATTAACTTTTCTTAAGATAACTTTTATTTTAAAATATAAAATTTTAAAAAGTTAAAATTTACAAAACAAAATACCAATAAAATTTAAATATGGAAATAATATTTAACAATTTCATTTTTCAATATATACGGAGAGAAAGTGAAATTCTTTTTTTTTCTTTTTGGAATGATTATTAAATTCTATTGTTTTAATATATGATCCATTCATATTTCAATTTGGGTCACACATATATGATCCACTCATATTTCAATTTGGGTCACGTATATGTGTGTGATATGTACTCATATCTGATACTTTATGATATTTATCAATAAAATATCTAATCTATAAAACTATGTACTTTTATGATAATAATAATTTATAATTCTTTATGTTAACAACTTTATGTGATTTTAATTTGGATTCACACAATAACATATATTTACCATATTTTTAAAAATTATTGTACATTTTTTAATATGCATATATCACGTATAGTACTGTATTATTTTCAAAATAAATGTATCAACGTACGTGTCATATGTGATACACGTTTTGTATTTGTGTATCATAGATTTTAATTATTTAGAATATCTTTTAAAAATTCCTAATCCAAATTAGCAAGGTAAATACTATAACAATAAATTTTACATTACTTAAGAATTAAGGTAAATCAACACATCTTAAATTTCTTTTGAGTTGAAACACTTAGAAATCAACATGTCATTTAGGTTTATAAAAGCATCTATACAAAAATCACGTAAATTGTTGACTTTCAAAATTCTTAATAGATGTTAGTGTTAGTTTCTATGTTGGAATTCAATGCTAGCACGTCATAAGCTATCATTCTTTATTCATTTGATGTGAATCTTTCATGTATGTTATGATAAACAATCATTAGCATTATTAATATATTCAATTGTATTATATATTTAATAAAAATGTTAATTTATCCTTTATTTATATTATTGTTGAGAACATGTATAGTATTTTGTATCACAGTCCAAGTCCAAGAAAAATATAATATTTTTACTCTTTTGGATCATTAAAGTTAAGTATTAATCACACACACACACACACATACACACACACACATAACCTAGACTAAATTATTTAAATTTATGCATTCATTTGAACTCTAATCCTCAGTATTACAAATTGAGTTTACTTATAGCCTAAAAGAAATGGAGTCCATGACCCCAAGACCAGCTATAGAAACCTCATTCCCACTTCACCACCTAGACTATTTTCTCTACATGAATCCAAGAGTCTAGTAGAGTATAAGGATAACTTTCAAAGTGTCCCTATCAAATGCATAATACTAAACTCATATGGAATACCATTCCTCCATATAAATGTTATGACCCACAATTCAAACACAACATTCAATCCACATATAACATTCCTCATACCTGAATAACTCCTCCTGATCAAATAACATATCCATAAAACCTTCATTCTTACAAGTATTTTTTGTATGTCAACGTTTACCGCATTCTATTCAAATAAACTTGATACACTATCCACAATATATATATATATATATATATATATATATATATATATATATAACTATTTTATCATATTGGCATGTTTTACATTTCAAGTCATACACTTCTATCATTCACAATAAACATTCTTTTATTCCAAGATCAAACCAAAACCCTAAATAAATTCAAAACAACCCACCAACACACCAAGTAGAAATTCTCTTCACAAAATAGAACAATCTTAAGCGACTGAGTTTTCTAACTACATAGCTCAAATCAAAGATCCAATGGTCAAAGTAAATTTATATGCCTAGGACCAATTGTCTAAATTTCAGTTTGATCCAACGATTAACGAAGCAGGATTCCCAAATTTTCTGAGATGACTTAGAGTTGGAAAACTCAACTCGCCCAACGAGAGGATTGCTTGCCTAATGAGAAAACTTCTATGCCAAAATCATTTTCGACACTCGTTCAACGAGTTGTTTGCTCACCTAGCGAGCCTGCATAACACAAACAACAAAAAATCCTGCAATTTGACAGTTCCAACTAGGGATGTCAATGGAGCGGGTAGGGTATGGGTAGTGGCTCCCTTTTACCCTACTCGTTAGATAAATATACACCTTGTACTCATCCCCGTATTTGTGCGGATATTCGTTATACGGGTATCCACATATTTTTTTAATATCTGCAAATATTCGCGGGTACCCGCGAGTATCTACAAACAGAAATTTAAAAATATTTAACAACATATTTTAAACATAAAATTCAAATAAAATATAATACATCACTATCATAAATTTCAAACAAAGGCCAAATAAATTCAAATTCATACAAGTTTAAATAAAATTATAAAAATAAATATTATAATCATATTTTTTATTTTAAATTAGATTTTAACGGGTATGGGTATCCACGGGTACCGATACTATGACACGTGTACCCGTCCTATTAACATGCCATGCAGGTGTAAAAAATATTCATACTCATTACCTGCAAGTATCCATTTATAATATTCATTTTCTACTCATTGCAGGTTTTATCCGCAAATATCCATGGGTACAAGTTTTTTTAACATCCTTAGTTCCAACTATACCAAAAACCAATCTCATGCCTCAGAAGAATCACCTTTAAACAACTCATTTTATTTCATTCTTCAATTCACATCACAAAATCAATTTGAACGTAAGTAATCCCACTTTCTACACACATATCATAGGACCCCATTTTTCATATTACGTAGAAACATCTACTAGCAATCCCATTTCTCACATCACCAACTATTAGCAAATTAACCAAACCAATCAAACATACAATCACAATTTATGTTTCAGAATCAGATATCAAAATGAATACAAATCGAAATAGCTAAAATTAGTTTCCCTCACCTGAGACAAAGAAATCCTTTTTTCTATGCAATTGCTCTCTAAAGCTCTACACACAGGACCACCTAAACAACCAATTGAAAACCCAATTAGAGTTCCAAACATAACATCATGACCAGAGAGCAACATAGAATCACAAAGAGTAACCTTGAGTCACATGCGCGATTCCAAACCCCACATGCAACCCAAGATCAGAAAATACCTAAAAGAGAGCAAAACAAAAACTTACTTTGTTAGACTCTTTGATTAGTTAGAGATGTAGAACTTCTTGAGGTGATCGATCCTACGGTTTCTGATCTTCAATCAGATGAAGATTGAGTCAAAAAAAAAATAGGGAAGCCAAAGGGAACTTAGAGAAAAGGGTTTTTAGATAGAGTGTGATTTTTATAAAAATGAACTTTTCTTATTAAAAATCTTTATTTAACTTAACATTTTATTATTAAAATATTATGATGTTCTCTTCTAAAAATCACAATCATTCTAAAGTCATTTTCTAAGTTCTCACATTTTGTCGTCGAAGCAAATACTTATATAAATAATAAAGATAGAAGAAACTAATTTTTACTTCTCAAAGCTTAACTATATGTACATATTTTATTGTTTTAAATTTAATTTATAACATTTAATTACATATACAAAATAAATCTATGTTCTCTTTTAGGGGGTCTAAATACCTAAAATACAAAATATTCTAACAATGGGAACACTACCAATTTCCTCACCAACCGATGAGTTCCTCGTTCTTCTCGCTCTCACTCTCCCTACCAAACATTTATGTCATCATAAGTTTCCTTTCTCCACAAAACCTTGCTTCTATCATTGCTCAAGGCCTTAGTAATATTCCAACCTACCTTCTGTATTTTCCCACAAACGATTTTCCCATGTTCAATTAAACTAGCACACATTTTAAAATATACCATAAAAAAAAAATCGTTACTTTATTTACCCTCGCCTCACTTCATGAACACGACTAAGATAATTTAGTTAATTTTATTCGTTTTTTTTTTCTCAAATGATGAAATAAGAAAAATAGTCACAAATTCTGTGGACTTTGCCTAACAATCAATTTGAAGTGGCCTACCAAGATTGTCAAACTTTTCGGCGTAGCCTTATTTAGATTCAAAAACCAATCTTTCAATGTTTCTTTCTACAAATTTTTAACTTTTATATGTATTATAATTGTCTTGCCCTTGCAGGGTCCGCCAAACTTTGCCTTTAATTATGTCACCTTCAATGCCTGTTTTAGTCTCAGTTCCTACATACTAGGCTTATGTGTTCTGAGTTCTATGTACTTTAATCATCTGTATTATCTTGGTGTAAAATTATTATCAGATCCAACATCAATCAAATATAAAATGAATTTATTATATATAAATAAGTGTAAATTTTGTTGGAATGAATTAGGGTTACTATTTATTTTTCAAAATATATCAAAATTGAACTTGAATTTTTGATTGGATTTTATACGTAGATTCTCTACTATATTTTTAAAATACACTGATCAATACTAATTTTAAATTTTTAAAATATATTAAAAATATGTTTAAAATAATAATATTAATATATTTTTAATGTTCAGCGAACGACAACATCGAACGACAACATCAAACAATCTAAAAGAGAATCTGGACTCCAAAATTATTTTAATTATATTTATTTGTTAGATATATTTTGGAATCCGTTATTAGAATACTCATTAATATTAAGATTCATGCAAATTTTATAAGGTTGAACCGAGTTCAAAATTGTATCATTTCTCTAAAAATTTAGGTGATTGATAAAATATGTGAAAACTGAGAAACTTTGCACTAAAATATGATGAAAGATTCTCATTAAAATTAAGCAGAGACCCAGTTATCCCTGTTTTTCACCTTTGCATAAGAACCATGAGTGACACCTAATAGTTTGAATAGTTTATGGCCCTATATGGACTATAGTCAAAGAAGCCGGCCAATAACATTTGATTTGTGAATCCATTGGTCAGTTTATTGCATTTGACATGACAAAATAGTTTATTACTCACCGTCTGTGTATGTTTAGGGAACAGATTTGTGTTCACCAATAGGCATTTGACAAGTATAATTATGAGCACTGTAGAAATTTGTGAAAGCATGCACATGGCAGTATTTGAAGATAAATAAAATGGCAAAGGAGTGATAAAGTTATGGCATCATGGTATATTTTAATGTGCTCTTTGTCTGCAAGCTCATTCCATGCTCTTCAACAGTAGGTGTTGGCGTGTCAGTGGTTTTAGGACACTATGCCCCTTTCATTCATTGTTGCTTCAATATATATCTCTACTTCTGTTTTGTGTATGTGTGTGTGACTAAAAAGCACTAAAGTAAACCTTTTATTTTAAAAATAAGAGATTTTCTTGCTGCAACTGCATCAGTTCAGAAACCCCCTTTCTTGGAACATGCATGCACCATGTAAGACTTTTACTATCAAGACATCCTACCTAATAAGGAGACTAATTAGTATATTTAATTTTTTGAAAGATTATAAAATAATGGATATTAAGTTTCACCGAATTTCATAAAATTGATGTGTAAGATGAAGATTATACATCTCGAGTGTCAAACTAAATATTAATACTGGTTTAATATTTGTAAGATAAGGATTATACAGATTTATATATATTGTAAATTCATCTTATCTTCGATCTTCAATCAATATACAATCTCTAACATATTCTTTTATATTGAGTCATATATATTTTGAGTGTGAAACTAAATATTAATAATGGTCTGACATCGATAAATATAAGGAACAATAAATTGTTAGGAAAAACTTCATATGACTTTGATATTATCTTAAGAAGTAAACTTTAAATATAATTTAACCCCATGAAATTAACTTATAACATAAAGTTTATACTCATTTATATCTTATAAACTCGTCTTATTTCTAGTTAACATGAAATCTCAGTATGAAAGGTGGTTTGTTCTTTTTGTGAGAAGCTTGAAATTGACTTATGTAAAGAATAAGCGGAGGGTTATGCTGTTTTCTTGGTTTGTTGTGATAGTTACAGAAGAAGATGTGTAGATTTTGGCTGTTGTATGCAAATTCCATCGATAATATCTCTGGTTGAAGAGCTTTCCTATTGTATATGCGAATTCTCCAATCATGTGCCTCCACCACTAGAAGCGAAGAACAAAAAATAGGGTCATTTTCAGAAAAAATAGATCATGAATTCACTTTAATTTTAGTATAGTCTCTTTTTTTGTTGCAGAAGATATCACATAATTTGGTATTGCGCTCTGTCATGTGTTCATTGCTACTCATTCTTCAATGCTTACTCATTTCCCACTTCAAGGTGGGCATGGTATCTCACTTTCTCTCTAACACCCATTTGCATTTTTATTTTTCTCACTCATTTTAGCACCTCATCAATCAAACCCTTTTGGGAAACTCTTTTTTCTAAATCATTTTTCATTTCTCTCATTAATTACCATAAACTCAAAACATCACATGAATAGGAAAAAAATAAGATATACATCATTTTCTATGTAGTCCAAACTTTGACATTATAATAATTTATCCTTGCTGAAAACTGAAAGCATTATATCATGATTAATGATAGCTAGTACAGTAGGTTTCTTCATTGACACTTAACAGGTAATAATAATAATAATAATAATTTTTTTTTTCTTTTTCTTTCATGAGAAATGAATAAATTCTGCATAACAGAAGAGTTTAAAAATGGATTCCACACTACCCTAATAATGATCATCCATTAAAGAGTAATAAATCAATTCTTAAAAGCACTGAGTGACTTTGTCTTATTGGCATTTGGTCCCCCATCATCTCTCTTCTTCTTCTGCTGTCTATCTCCTTTTTAATGTAAATAATATAAATCAGAATTTGATTCCCTTTTTCTTTTTTAGCTTTTCAAGATTTTAAAGTGTGGAAAGAAAAATCTAAACCACTAACTCAAGTGGAAGATATGAAATTACATGTTACCAATCACCAACTTTGTAGAATCAAACTTATGGAATCCATAAGTGCTTCCTGCTGCTGCTGCTGCTGCACTTTGTTTTTGGAACCGAACTGATTCACATAACCCATCACAGAAAAAACACTGATTAAACCATTAATTTAATTAAGACCATTATCATCATATTAACATGTTAATTATTAGTCACTCATCAAGATATTTTGGATACTAAATGTAAATTCAAATAACTCAGCATTGAAACTTCTGCAACTGTCACACTGCACCAGCACCAGTACAAATATATACTTTAAAAATTTGAAGAAAAGAACAATCCAACATGAGAGGATCATGTTGCAAGACAGAAAAATTAATGAAAACAAACTATTATTCTAGGATATGATTAAGATCCATAATATATAGATTTTTTTTCTTACTAAAAAAAAATTCCTTATCCAATATAAACTATTGCCTCATAAGTATATGTTTCTCGTTCATTCTATTCTGCAGTCAGTTCTGATATGGTAGAAAACTATATAATTACAATTTTTGTTTATTTATACAGATTTAGAGACTATGTTAGCTATATGTTATTAATACACTTTTGTAAAGTTTTTAGTAATAGTTAAACTATATTGAAATTTATAAAACTGTGTGCAACTCTTCATTAATTATCATAGATTTTATTTGATAACAAAAAATATGGTTCTATAACATGTTGATAACATTTATCATATTACTGATTGAGAATATGGTTATTTTTATTTTTGAAGTATTAATATCAGGCTGCAACTTGAGATTCTTTTATCTTTTTTATGTTCTTTTGTCAAAGTTCACGTATGCATTTGATATATCTGGTGTGAACATGCATGCTATTTTTAACAAAAAGTCTCATCCATTTTATCTTTGATAAAATTATAAGTTTTTTTTTTTTTTTTTTTTAAAACGAAGAATTATATTTAAGAAAATAGATTAGAAGTTAGAATTACATTTCAATTTGAATACATATTCAAATTAAATATACAATTCAAATAAGCATTTTTCTATTTTTTTTTTTAATTCGAAGAAAATAAGATAGCTAATATACATGAGCAAAATATTAAAAATGCATTCAAAGAAATTGATAGAATGTAAACTATGTTTAAAAATTCCCACTACTCTGACTTAGTTCTCTGTCCATATACAGACAACTATATTTATTATTATATCCCTAGTTGTTTTATACGAACTTTTCTTTCAATAAAATAAATTTCAATAAAAAGATACATATTTTTTAAAATGTATTGACAATATAAATATTTATATCGCTATTTAATTATAAGTTGCTATATATGACATTATTATTATTATTTTTATAATGATTATTTTAAAAGTTATTGGTTTTTTTATTAAATTTTGGCTGATGAATTATACTAAATTGGTTGTGACCTTGACTTAAACTCAAAGATATTATAAGCTCAAATCAAGTTTGAATTCAATTATTTTTGTATTAAACAAGTTATCATAAATTGACTCAACTCATTTCCAATTGTAAAAGTAGGAAAAAATGTAGCAGTTAGTGTTAACTTATGTGTACACTTATAAAAGGAAACAAGTTATTCTCCAAAATGCAAAAAACAAATATGAAAAATATTTTCAAACTTTGAACTTTTGAACACAAACAACATTATATTCTCTCATTTTATCTTTCCCTATCATTTTAATTGTCCAAGTTAGATCAAAGTTAACCAGTTTACATATCCATGTGAGTATTTTTTTTTTTCTTTTGAATTAAAAAACAACATAACACAACACAACACAAAGGCACAAAGTCTAGGAATGAAATGGAACATGGAACATAAATATCCCATCACATATGCAATAGTCTTGGCAGTTAGGTTTTGAAGTCAATGTCACAAATATGTTTAACACCACAAACAATGATAGCTTTGCCAGTGGTGTGGTACAGATGCCTCATACCAAAATTCCCAATTCTAACAATTCCCTTTCCTTCTGTCTTTATAAATCCCTAGTCTTGTTGGGGGCATTTTCTCTCTAGCCAGCAACACCCCCAAGCCCCACAAAAGAAAAAATCAATTTTTGAAGGGAGAGAGAAAATATTTTAATGCTCACAAGAAAAAGTTTGAATAGTATGAGAAAAAGAAACCAAAAAAATTAGTATATAGTATAGTATAGAAAAGAACAGCAAAACACAATAAGCAAGCAAGGAAAAGCAAAGCAACCCTCTTTTCTTTCAACCCTTTCTTTCATTCTTTTGAGCCTTGTTTTTCACTCTTCCATGTGTTTCTCCTCCAATCCCCACCCAAATCACCCCTAACCTAACTAACCCTTTAGGTTTGTCTCATGGAAATCAGTTCAAGGTTTCAAGAAAGAGAGAGCCACCCTTCTCCTATGAACTCTCCAACAAGCAATGTGAGCAACTGCATGAGCAGCAGCAACAGCAATGGCATCCAAATCACAACACCACCCCTCACTCCCAAGACCATCCCCAGATCTGATTCCAACCCTTACCCTACAACTTTTGTTCAAGCTGATACCTCCACCTTCAAGCATGTGGTTCAAATGTTAACTGGCTCATCAGACACCACAAAGCAACCACAAGATCCAGTGCCACAACCACCACCACCACCTCCACCATCAAGAAACTTCAACATCCCCCCAATCAAGACTCCACCAAAGAAGCAGGGAAAGCTCTATGAGAGGAGGAACAGCCTCAAGAACAGCCTCATGCTCAACACCTTGATGCCCAATTTTGCCAGAAACAACTCTCCAGGTTTTTCACCAAGAAATAAGCCTGAGATCCTCTCCCCAAGTTTGCTTGATTTCCCTTCCCTTGCTCTCAGCCCTGTCACCCCATTGAATGATGACCCTTTTGACAAGTCCTCACCTTCATTGGGAAACTCATCGGAGGAGGAAAAGGCCATAGCAGAAAAGGGCTTCTACTTGCATCCCTCTCCCATGTCCACCCCCAGAGACTCAGAACCACAGCTCTTGCCTTTGTTCCCACTCACCTCACCTAGAGTCTCAGAATCACCCTCCTGAGGAGATCAAGATTAGAGATTGTGTCCTGTGTTGTGGATGATTTAGATAGAGAGAATGGTTTACTACATGGGTTTTGATTTCAATGGTTTATGGTTTATGGTTTCCTCCATCAACAAGGTACAAAGCTTGGTCTAATTGTAAAAGTGGCTTTCTTACCATGAAATGGCAACTCTTTCTTTATTCTCCTGCTTTGTTTTCCCACCTCAGAATATTGGTATCTTTTTCCTTTCCATAAATGAAAGAAGAAAAAAAAAAAAAGTGTCTTTGTCCAATGATTTTTTTTTTTTTCTCTTCCTATTTCATCTTGTTCTTCAAGGGTCATTATTGTTGTTAGGAAAACACGTCTTGAGAATAATCATAAGCCAGGGTGTCTCCTTTGATTCAGTGTGATGAATTCAATGAATAATGGTCTTCACAGTGTTTGTGATTGCTGTGTCACACCAACCACCACCTGTGAAAGTGTGTGTTCGGATGAAGAGAATCCAAAGATGGAAAAAAAAAGAAGAGAAGACAAGAGAATGAGGTTGCTTGGAAGGGACACATGTTACTGGAATTCAGTGATGGAAAGGACATAACCGTATCCTAAGTTGTCATCATCGCAGAAAGATGCACCAAAAGGAAGGTGGGTGGGTTAACTTGATGAAGGTGGGAGGGTCCCTCTCCTTGGTTATATGCCAATTTAGTCTAATCAGTTTTCTCAAGTAACTCAACCCAGATAATGATAATGTGTTTTTGCTTCTTTTCTATTTCCCTTTCTTTTTTGCTGACACCTATAGCAAGAAAAACCATTTCTGTGTCAGTTTTCAAGTACAATCTGATCAAGAAGTAAAGCAAATACCACTTTTCTTTCTTTGCTTCGTTTTTAAATGCAGAACATTTATGCAGAATGTCAGTACCCTACACGTACTTGTAACAATAATCTAGACATAGCACACCTATGTGTTGATCACAAAAATTGTATCTTGTGTAAGACTAATGCATGTTCATTGATCACAATAACTTTCTGTGTGGCCCATATACAGAGGCTAATGTTTTCCTAGTACTAGGGAAACAAAGACCAAAGTTTTTTTCACAACATAAGATGATGATGATGATAACACTTACGTTTTGTGATGTGAGAAATCAAACAAGGTAAACGAATTAATTGTAGTTGTGGATCTCTAACACACATTTTGCATAGTCTGAACTTCTTTTTATTTCATATAGTTTTTCCTGTTCTTACTGAAATCTTGATTGAGTTTCACTATTTTGGAGCTCGGGTCAAACTTTGAATAAATAAATATAGATCAGTAATCATCTGCAGAGATGATTTTAACGTTTTCATAATTTATTTCATCATAATCACTGCATTAATTTATAATTAACATATATCATTAGACTTTATGATCATTTAAACTGCAGTTCATGCTGTAATGAAGGTCATAAATTCTATGCACAGTGTCAGCAAAAATTAAAGTAAATGCACCATCATGAGATCACCAAATTCCAATAGTTTATAAAATAGAGCACCTAGGAAGCTTTCTCCTCTCTCTTTCCATTTTCCCTTTCTTAGTTCTTGCTTTGTTGATTTAAATTTTCTTATATTGTAATGGGAAGCATTGAAGAGTAGACAAAATGACAAGAGTGGAGATAAGATAGAGAAAGTGGGACTTTTGTTACAATCATCATCCTAAGAGAAAGTAAGGTCGAAAAGAAACCATATGTAAATAACAAAAGCAGAGAAAATGTGAAGACCACCCTTTTTCTTTTCTTCTCCCTTTTAGACTTTGTTTTGTCATTTAGGTACATCTAGGTTGGACCCAATTGCTAGTGCTGGTGCATTGAACAGTAAACTTCCAAGTTATTCTATTTTTCTTCCTCCTAGTTTTTATACATCTTCTGGCACACCACTTTTTTTCACAAAGATAGCAGCTAATTAGGTAGCTTGTAACATGACCAAGTTGCTAACACTATATCATATATACATATATACCACAAACAGCTGAAAAAAACAAGCTTGTACAACTTCCTTTTACATAAACATACATATATAGAAAGAAAATGAAATACAAAGTATGGAATAAGATGAGTAATCGTTAGGGTCAATCACCACACATCTTAAGTATTGTTCACTTTGGAGTCTGAAGTTCATTCACGGTTTTGTTCTTAATAGACGTATATAAAATAATCCAATGAGTATGTCTAAGTTGAATTTTATTTTAAACTATGCATGTTGTCAACCATCCTTTAGTCTTGATTAATGTGGAAAAAGGTTGTGGATTTTGTTGTTTTCTTTTTTAATATGTTGTGGATGCATCAGAAAGGTCCATTTTACACTCAACATTTGTAGCTGGTTGAAATTTGGTTAAAAGAAAACTGAGTAGCTTCAATGTTAATGATAAGCTTAGTGAAAAAAGAAAAAACAACCTGTGACTTGGACCAAGGAATATTGTATTCAGTGGATTCTGTTTTTAATGATAAAAAAGACATAATCAACTTTTGCAGTGGTAAGATCAAGACATGTTGGAAATTCATGGAAGAAGGCTCGAAGGGTACTTGTTTTGATTGGAATTGTGTTTCTGGTATGAACTGTTGGTGTTCATTGTTGACGTATAGAGGTTCAAAGATTTATGATTTTTTATTGTGAGTTCAAAGGTTCATGATTTAATACTCCATAGAAATTAACCCTTCAAATCAAAGTTCAAAAAAAACGGCATGGCATGTCATGCGTGATTAACAACGTTGCTGAAGAATTACACATGAATTCCCAACACGCTACGAAGCCTGAACACGAAGCAAAAGGAACTCTTTTCTCATTCGCTTCGTCCACACCAATCTAAATATAACAAAAGTAACGTAGGAATGATGTAAAATTTATGTGAAAAAAATTACCTTTTTCATAATTGGAAATCAGAGTGCTTTTCTTTCATTGCTTAAATGGGAAGGCATCTTGACCTAATAGAGTGCAATTAGGTTGGCTTGATTCAACAATGGAAGAAAAAAACACTTGTATCATTCCTAGAATGTTTATATTTTACATAATAAAATAAGAAAAAAAATATACATTTCAATACAATAATATCTTCAAAATTTCTTTTCCAAATTAAGTGGGGGAATACATATATATATATATATATATATATATATATATATATATATATATATATATATATATATATATATATATATATAAAAATAAAAAAAAAAAAAATATAACAATAATATA
>Ga0099822_1006632_pt1 | contig 15054 bp, 13 predicted proteins | sample CowpeawhiteBW_FD_76839 | JGI IMG/M metagenome (GOLD analysis project Ga0099822, IMG submission 76839) | Root nodule microbial communities of legume samples collected from California USA - Cow pea white BW | ecosystem: Host-associated > Plants > Roots > Nodule | place: USA: California | collected...
GAATTGTGCATCTGTATGGTGAGGATGCATCCTATTTTAACTAATTGAAGAAAGGATGAAAGAAAAATATGAATAAGCGAGAAGTCAAAATAATGTCCTCTACTTATTTTAACTGGGGTTTAAAAAAAAACCCTGATAGTTATCGGAGGTTTAGAAAACCTCAAGCACATATGATTTTTCCTTGAGGTTATCATAGCCTCTCTTAAATAACCCCTAGTAAAATTAAATTTTCTTGTAGTGATATCAATTAGTTATATCTAGACATAATTAATTATGTGACAAAAAATAATAAAATATTTATGACATAATTAATTACGTCTTCATATAAATTATATTATAATTGTTTTATTTAATATTAATGTAATTACCCTAATAATCAGTTATATTCATAATTATTATGTTTTGATATAATTAATTATTTCATAAACTAACATTTTATTGATATTTATAGTTATATTACACTAAATTAAATAACTAAAATAAAATATTAAAACGAGTAATCTGGTTCGATCCGGCTCGATCCATCATGAGTTAATCACTTAATGAGCTAACCCAACCTGACTCACTTATTAATGAGCCAAAAAAATTTGAATCCGATCTGATCCTCCATGGATGGCTCACGGACTCACTTAATTAAAAAAAAAATTATTTTTTTCAGTCAAAGCTAAATTATAATTCCAATTAAAATCTAAATAAACTTTAATACAATCAAAATAAAAACCAAAATCATAAAAATACAAATTATCTATGTGCGTTGGCTAAAAAAACAATCTAACATGATCCTAACTTAACAAAAAACACTTGTGTGACCCTTTATTTGCCATAGGTTCAACCCGAGTAAGCCAGATAAAGAATTAACCCATATTGAAATTTATAAAAGAATTTTAACTCAATTTAGTCTGAACCCGTGGTGAGCCGCATTGACTCGCGGGTTCCAACCCATTTTGAGAGGGAGTAATTTATATTAATTTGTTGTTTCAAAAAGTATTTTTTAAAATTCATTCAACTTTTTTAATATCTTTTATTTTACTTTAGAATTTATTTCAATATTTAAACACTTAACCGTATTCATTTTTACGACAAAGTTACTTTGGTTATTTTTAAATATACTAATTAAAGAAATTATGTTAACAGAGGAATCGGACAATTAACAATTTATTTATTTATTTATAATTTATATTTTTAGTCTAAATGATCTCATTTTCTAACTTCGCTTTTTTCTTTCATTCCATGATGCAAGGGTAAATGTTAAATAAATCTTCACCAGGTCCAATTAATAAATGGTTGTTTGAACTGAACCTAATGAATTTTTTTAACAAATATTTTTAACCTAGTCAATAATTTTAACCTTACAAAAAGGTCTGTCATAAAGCTGCGACAGTGTTAACGTGACTTGAAACCCTTCTTTGGTGGAGGACGCCGCTCAAATTAACGTAGTACACTCTCACAAGTTCACTCCATCACTCACCCACCCAGTGCTGTGGAACAATGGCTCAGTTGAAAGCTTCTTCTCCTTCCTCTTCAATCCCTGTAACTGCTCCTTCACTACATACAACAGGTGCCCTTTTTCTGCTTTTCTTTCTTTTTCATTTCCAACCTCTGCATCGCTCTCTTTGATTGATATTTTTAACCATGATATCGAAACCCCCCACTTTTAAATGCTAAGATATTTTGGTTAGAGCAATTACCCTTCATTCATTTTCATTGACATTGTAAGGTTTCTTGGGTTTTGAGGATTTTCTGCACCAAAAAGTTCCCCTATTTCATCGTTCTTTTCGTTGATCTCTATTTTGCAGGGCGCCTCCTGTATCATCAGCTTTGGAAGGCAAAGACTTCGCCAATCAAAGAGGTGATTCTTAAAAGCTTAAACTTTAATGTTTACGAACGTATGCATTTGCATTTCCCTTTATATTTGTGTTTTGTGGGTGTTAAAAGTATTTTGGGTTTCTGTGTTGCATGTAGTTGGGGTTAAGAACAAGTGTTGGTGCCAAGAGACTTCAAGGTGAGATTATTTTGTTTCTACTTTAGCTCCTTTTCCCATCTGGATGCATTACCTTTATTCACTTGATTTATAAACTCTGCTTTTAAGAGCATATCTAAGTGGTTAATTAGCAAAACCAACGCAATATCGAGGGTTGGGGTCTGGCCTTACTGACTTCACATCACCAAATTGTGATGCTAATATTGAGATGTTCTGCAGATATCTGTTGTCAATTCTGTAAGCAGGGTTGTCACTGGTGTTGAGTTTCGAGGTTGTGGTGTGGGTCATTTCGTATGTTTTCGTGACTTCTTTCTACTGATTTGGGCAGGGTAAAGGGCAATTGTGCTTAATTCACCTCTGGGTTAGATATAAAAATATGGCTTAGCCTATAGTTTATTGGAGAACTGAAGTGTTTATATGCTGCCGTGGACATTTATATTGAAACATTAGAAATTTATACCATTGTCTGAAGCAAGCTACATATCATGGGTGGAAGTCCTCCACATAGGATGTGCATGCTATCAAGTATCAATCTCCGGTGGTCAAATGTGCACCGCTTACATTCCATATGGTGCACATGTTTGTTTCTCTTTCCATGCGGCAATATTATCCAATATGGCACATAAGAGTTTATAAGGGAGTTTAGGTGACACAATGCTATTCTGCTACATGGCGTTGGAGGCAAATCAACGTAATGTGCACAAATAGCTTTGTGTTCTTTGCCCTACTGTTGATTCGGATATCAGTGAAGGTCCTTTATGTGGTCGTGTTTTTTCCACGGATGCGTAACTTTTAGCTTTAAAGAACCACTTGCATGTATTTGGGTCTTTTTTGGGCATATATTGTGCTTAAAAACTAAGGCCTATTCTTCAATAATGAAATTCTTTTGCTTTTTTAAGAAAGGAGCTTGTCTAAGTTAGTTTTTCATCTTGGGTTAATTATAAGTTCTCTATTAATCTTTTTACTGAACTGACTCAATGCGGACGAACATATTACATTCTCAGTGATGTTGGATCTTTAAATTAAGCCAACATTAGTCTTGAGTATCTTATTGTTCTATGTGGTTGAATCTTTAATTAAGACCTTGTTCGTTGTTTGCGTATAGTGTTTTGTAGCGTGTTCTTTGTCTGTTGGAATTGACTTGTTTGTTTTCACTTGTATTTTAAAATCACCATTCGTATCAGTAGACAAATAAGTTTCTGGAGGGGTAAATTGTGGTTTCTTAGAATATGGACGATTTGTGTTGAAAACACATGAGGTCCTTTGAGGCACCTTATTTTTATTTTTTTGCTTGAAATGCTGATTTTGATATATTTGATATATAAATTCAGTGTCTGTAATAATATTAAAAAATTTCTTAACATGCAGTCATTAAAGCAGCTGCTCGCAGTGATACAGAGGTAGTTTCTGAAACCGTGAAGGGTGGTGGCCTACGTGGAAAATTGAATAAGGTGGTGCTGGCCTACAGTGGTGGCTTAGACACATCAGTCATTGTTCCGTGGCTCAGGTATAGATGTTGCTCATCCTTTTTTCTCATTTTTCTACTAGGCTTCTGTTGCAAGTTTGCAATATTGGATTTTTCCGCTCCTTTTGTTTTATATTTTAAAATCCATATGACAAATACTAATCGATTTAGACCTCAAGCTGTTCTATTACTGATTTTTCTTTAAAAAAGAATGTTTGAATTTTTCTTAGAATGTGTAAACAGAAATCAGAGACCCTTTATGAAATTGTATTGATGATTTTTTAATTAAAAGCTTCGTAAGTTTTTTGGTAAACCATGGGAGCTAAATTGATGATTCCTATTTCTGTCAATTTACCTGTCTTTTTGTAATCTTGTTTTAATATATTATTTAATGATTTTGGTGTTGCAGGGAGAATTATGGTTGTGAAGTTGTATGCTTCACTGCTGATGTTGGCCAGGTATGTTGCGAGTTTTACCATTTAATTTTTGTAATGAATATCGATGTTGTGCAAAATTTTGTTACTGGAGAAGGTGTTTTAAGATTTTAAGCTTCAGACTGGGGAAATTGTTCTATCCGAATTCTTATTCAACTGCTGCATTTGCATGTCGTTACAACACTAAATTTTACAGGGTATAAAAGAATTGGATGGTTTAGAACAGAAAGCCAAAGCCAGTGGGGCCTGTCAATTAGTGGTTAAAGACTTGAAGGAGGAATTTGTAAAAGATTATATATTTCCTTGCCTACGTGCTGGTGCAGTTTATGAGAGGAAGTATTTGCTTGGTACCTCAATGGCTCGCCCTGTAATTGCAAAGGTACTTTTGCTTGAAAGTTTGGCATATCGATCATATTTGGTAGAGTCATTTCTTCTGTTAGCTCTTAGTGCAGTATTTACTCTTTATATTGAAGAATAATAGCGATGACAGTGGAATGCACTCATCTTCCTCCGTATATATATTGATTTATACCTACTGATTGATAGGCCATGGTTGATGTTGCCAAAGAAGTTGGAGCTGATGCTGTTTCCCATGGGTGTACTGGGAAAGGAAATGATCAGGCAAGTCTTTATATCTGGCTCAAAACTCTGATTCATGTCAATTGTTTTATTCTAACATATTTCTACATAAACTCTTAGGTTCGGTTTGAGCTCACTTTCTTTGCTCTGAACCCCAAGCTAAACGTCGTGGCTCCATGGAGGGAATGGGATATTACAGGGAGAGAAGATGCTATCGAGTATGCTAAAAAGCATAACGTACCTGTTCCTGTGACAAAGAAATCCATATATAGCAGGGATAGGAATCTCTGGCACCTTAGCCACGAGGTATGCTAAAAAACTACTTGGAAATAAAATGTATGTTGCTGTTTTCTGATATATGAAATATGTGACATTGAAGGGAGATATTTTGGAAGACCCAGCAAATGAACCCAAGAAGGACATGTACATGATGTCTGTAGACCCTGAGGATGCTCCTGATCAAGCAGAGTAAGCTTGTTTCTTATGATTTCACTTTATATTTAGCTTCCAAGTTACTTTTATACTTCAAATTTTTTGAAAGAACACATCACTTTTTTGACAGATATGTTGAGATTGGTATAGAATCAGGGCTTCCTGTTTCAGTCAATGGGAAGAAGCTTTCTCCACCATCATTACTTGCTGAGCTCAATGAGATTGGTGGAAGGCATGGAATTGGCCGGATTGACATGGTTGAGAATAGGCTTGTAGGCATGAAGAGTCGTGGAGTTTATGAAACTCCTGGAGGAACCATTCTATTTGCTGCTGCACGTGAATTGGAGTTTTTGACACTTGATCGAGAAACAATACAGGTGAAAGATTCATTAGCCCTTAAATATGCAGAGTTAGTGTATGCTGGCAGATGGTTTGATCCACTTCGGGAGTCCATGGATGCCTTTATGCAGAAGATCACAGAGACCACAACAGGTTCTGTGACTTTGAAATTGTACAAAGGTTCTGTTACTGTAACCAGTCGTACAAGTCCCTTTAGCCTCTATAGGCAAGACATTTCATCATTTGAGAGTGGCCAGATATATGATCAAGCTGATGCTGCTGGCTTCATCCGGCTTTATGGTCTTCCAATGAGGGTTCGAGCAATGCTTGAGCAGGGCCTCTAAGTGTTAGTTTAATTTCAACATGTTCTTGATCTTCTTGTTTAAAAATATTGATTGGAGTTAGAGAGTACTGGGGATTGTTATCAGGTCTCTAGATTGTAATAAAATGTCAGTATTTAACTTTCATCCTGAATTCAAATCAGATTTTAGAAGTCTGTTTGCTTCGACTATGATTGTTATCAGCGGTGACATTTGCAGCAACAGAGTAGTATAGATGGAAACAAATAATGTTTCTATTTATATAACCTCAAATGTACAAACAATAGATAGATTGGAGATCCCTCTTACATTTTTGCATATGTTCATTCTCTTTTGAGCTATAATGATTTTTTCTAAGCACTTTTGAGCAACTTCTAGTGGTGTTTTTGTATTCTGAAACTAAAATTTGTGTTGGAGATGGAAAATTGGTTTCTTGTACATAAAACCTTTTCTGGAGGAAAGATTTGTGCGCTATAATATTTTACATGGTTTATATTTTTAAATGTTATTTTTATTTATACTATAATATAAAATTTTTATAATTTTTTATGATAAGAAATTTTGAGAATGTCTAGACAACAGTTGTCAATGAAAAAGTTATTATCTCACTTTTCTCTTTTCTTCTTTACTGGACAGTTTAGTTTTGTTCCTGTAAAATAATTGGAAACACGTGAAAAAGTTATTATCTCACTTTTCTTCTTTACTAGACAATTTTGTTTTGTTCCTGTAAAATAATTGGAAACATGTTTCTCTTTACTTTTCATGATTTTATTTTATATACGGAATGTGTTTGAAAAATAAAATGAAAAAAATTGAAGACAAAAGCTGAATAGATAAGATATTGTTCATAACTGTGATAAGATAATGGTTTTACTTACATAAAAAAAATAAAGAAAAGAAACATATTAGTGAAATGACAAATATTCCAAGTCAAATTATAAAAATTACCGTTGATATTCAGTAGAAATTATATTTCGAATAACACTTTTTGTATACAAATGTCTTTTTTGTTTAATCCCGCATTCAAACTTTTGTTGTCGTCCTTACTAATTTGTCTATATTTATGTAGTACCATATAAAATACTATAAAAAAATATAGTAAAAGTAAAAAAACATAAATCGTTGTAGATAGTATTTTTCTTGTAATTTAATCATTTTATTATTAAAAATTGTCACTAAAATAGATTACACAAAATTAATTTTTATTACTTATCTTGATTCATACATGTTTAAAATGTAAATTTTAAAACTACAAATACTATTATTACACTTAATATTCATATTTTCCTTTTATTGGCTTTTGAAAAGTTGATAATTCTGACACAAGATCATTTGGTAACAAATAATATCTTTTGTTCTTAGTGCACTCAAATCTTTAACTCTTGGCATGTAATTATTAGTTTTGATTAGAAATTTATAATTTATATCTATATACATTATAGTACAGTTATGTAACTCACATCACTTACACTACAGGACAAAAAGGTTGAGCTCCTCCTGGTAGGGTTTTTTGTCCATGGTCCCATTTTTCTAACTTTTGTTCTTTCTTTGCCTTTGGGGCATCAAGAAATTAATTTTGGCATTCTTTTTTCCTGTTCTCTCTCCTAGTTTATTTTGTTTTTTTTTTTTAAGAAAAATAATTAATTTACGTAAACTAAACAAGTTCGTTAATAAGCACGGAATTTTGTTTACAATGTTTTTTTTTATCAAAACTATTATATGATAATAAATATAAAAGAGAATTAATGACAATAAAACTTTGATTAAAGAAATGTATTTCAAGAATAGTTTCATTAAATAAAATAGAGTAAATTAATATTAATTTATATTTAAAACTATAAATATTTTATTTATATTCAAAATCAAAGTATGGAGACATATACATACAAACAAAGGACGCTGCCTGCACTATACTGTTATTGTCCTTGTGGAGTGCTGTATTTTGTAACAATGGCTGAGATAAATGCATCTCCTGCTACTGCTCCTTCCATTCACACAAAGGTCCCAATTTTTTTGAATTTCCTTCTTTTCCCAATTTCAAAATTGTTACTTGACATGCTGTTATTGAAGCAACTGCAGGTGGTGGCCTACGTGGAAAATTGAATAAGGTGGTGCTGGCTTACAGTGGTGGATTAGACACATCAGTCATTGTTCCATGGCTCAGGTATATAATTGTTTCTCCTTTTTCTTTCCCCCCTATTACAATCACTGATTTCAAATAAAAATAAAAGTTAAATTTTGTATTAGAATGTGTAAATGGAGATCAAAGACCATGTTGAGAATGTGCAGATGATCTTATGGGTTTTGAACCAAGCTTCAGTTTTGTAGTAAAGCAGGGGACTGGAATTAATGATTCGTCTCCATGCCAATTTACCTTTTAGTTTCTATCTTATTATTATTATTATTATTATTGCTGTTGTTATAACACTGATGCTTAGCCACCTTTACAAGTTTTTGTTTTTTCAATGCCAATACTGATGATGTTTTAGCTTGTAATACCTCTTCAAATACAAACAAATTCAATCCAAGGTGGCACTTTTTCTTGCAGTTCCTTAGCACGGTTTCTATTTTCCTCACGGTCCCAAGCTTTGAAGTGTTCCCCCGGTGGTCTTAGTTTCGGTCTAGTTGGTAATCTTGTGTCAATGGTTATCTTCTGGAGTTCAACTGCATTCTTAAGTAAGTAGGTAGCTAATTCAACCTCACATGATGCTCCACAAAACCCGACCAATTCCAACTCCTTGAGACCGTGTTGACATTTCATTGTAATTTTGCCTTTTGTTTTTAAAGGGGATTTCGTATGTAGCATCTGGAGCATGAAAAAAAAAAAAATAGTCGGATTCAAGTATATAAGGATTCTAGCTTTTTAGCACTTGCTTGATGCACAACACTGTCAAAGCACGAATACTCTTGAGTATTTTTGACAGCCAAAGGATATTCACCTTTAGGGTGAACCTCCACAGTGTAGGTGATGCCCTCAATAACAAAGCACAAGCACCAAGTGTGATGCCATCATCAACACAGGAAACCAACTCCAAATGCTTGATATTTTTTAGCTGGGGAAGTTGACCTAGCGAGCAAATCTGAAAATAAGACAGAAAAATGATACCACTCTGTGAACAAGGAATGCAACCTGAAGAAAGGAATGGTAAGTTAATAAAGGCTACCACTTCAGGTATGTTTTGTGTAATATCCAATGTAAGCACTTCCAAATGTGGTAAAAAGCTTTCTCTAGTGAACTCCACAAAGGAGCCTCCAAATGTTGCTTCCAGAAGACTAGGAACACTCTTAAATTCTGTATCCAAATAGGATCCGTAGTATTTGAATGACACCAAATTCTCAGCAAAAATTTCAAGTCTTAGCAGCTCCCAACATCTCATCAATTCTAGACTTTTCAGCTTGAGTGATGAACCCGAAACCTTCATAGTTTTTGGCACTACTGAGTCAACCAAGCTCAACGTTTCAAGTGATGGACAACAGCGCAGTAGATATTCTAGCATCTCCTCGGTCACAGTAATGCATTTCAGACGCAAAACATGCAAGGAATTAAAACTTTCTGGTTTAAACAAGTGCAATGGAAGAACGTATTCAATTGTATCCCCAAAATACAGCTCAAGCTTTTGAACCTTCTTTTGAATAGCAAAGTGGACCCACTTATCAGTATCACACCCTGAACCCACATGAAACCAAAATTTTAATCCTTGTAGAGTTGAACCATTAAGTGAACTCAACAATTCATCGATCCATCTCGTATATGTTTGGCTTTCAGCATTATACATGATCTCCATTGCCATCTGCAAATGCCTTTTTTCTGCAGCGTTCTTAATGTGTTTTTTCATGTCTTTCATGATAGGTGAACCATCAAATTCCAAGGATCCAGAAAAATATGTCCATAGATATCTCCATTTTCTTGAGAGGATACTGGTCCTAGCAGCATCAGTTATTGGCAATTTAGATAAAATGGTTACAGGGATTCCATCTGGTAATTGGTTGATAAGATCTTCTTCATAACTTTCCTCACTTTTTGCTCTTCGCTGTTTATAATCTCTGCTAACTGCATTTTGCATGATAGCTCCTGACCTAAATTAAAAATTCGTGGATCATCAATATAAGGAATATGGAAATTGAATAATCAACATTGCAAAAAGACTATTCGTTAAATAGTAAAAGCCAGGGAAGTCAAATCGGGGAGCAAATGCACAAAATGAATTTATCAATCTCCAAGGAAATATCATGAATTTTGATAAACTATATAGGAACAAATCCTACGTAAAAACACAAATGATGTAAATTAAATATTGTAACAAGGCTTTTGAACATATTTGTATTTGAAAACTAAATGAATCTGATCATGGCAACCAATTACTCAAGATGTAACTTCTCTGAAGAAACAACAAAGGAGAATGATACCTCTTTACCATGTTCTCTTCTGATTTTTGAATGAGTCAAATATTAGATTATGTTTTGCTTTTCATGTTAATTTTAACGATCTTAGTAATGGAACCCGTTTCATGTTCTTGCTTTATGATTACATAGAACATAGAAGACCCTTATATTATGTAAAGATCCGGAGTTTGCTCCGTTGGTGAAGGACCTCAACTCAAATTAATTGTATTTCACTTATAATTATTAAATTATTACATTATTTTCAATTTGTTTATTGTTTCAATATATTTTGTACAGAAAAATATATATGAAGACAAAAAAAAGTTATCTTTCACTGTTTCTTAAGTAAATTGAAGATAAGGTGATAACTATATCATACAACCGGTATCTTCATATATTAAGAAGAGGATTGTTAAAAAATTTAAAGTTATTTATACAATGATCCTATCATATACCATAATATATAGTTGTTTATTGAGCTCTTTAAATGATTTTCGGCGAGTCTTATATCCTACTTTCTACTTGAGAACTTCTATTAGTTTTCTCTTTTAAATGGGTCTGAAAATATATATTTTATCATTTAAAATACGTAAAACATTGTTTGTATAAGCAACATCATTTCATATATTTAAGTGTTTGGAAACATATCATATATTTCAATAATAAAAAATATATTAACCAATGTTTCTTAAAGTAAAACAACTGTGTTAAGGTCGCTCTTAAAGGAAAAAAAGGCGAATTAGTAAAAGAAAACGGGTTACATAATGTATGCACAAGAATTATCCAAACTAATTAAGGATTCAGAGTTAAAATATTATACCGCAGTATATTATATTACGTTAGAAGTTATAAAATATAATAAATATATTATATATTGTGTGAGTGTAAAAACCATTGTGTTAAATAATATTTATACCGCAATTTATATATATTTTTTAAATAATTGTGCATATATTGACTTAAACCTATTTAATTAACAAAAAAAAAATAATTTAATTAATAAATATCTAATTAACTTTTACTATATACGTTAAATTTTCGCCTGTTACCTTATTTGCTAGTTGTAGTTGAAATTGACGGCTAAGTCAAGTTACAAAGCAAAATTTTCGAGTTCAAAGTAACCGCAGATAAACTAAAGTCTGCGTTACAAGATATTTTAATTTCACTATTATATTAATCAATTCAATTATCAAATTAATAATTTAAAAATTAATATATTATTAATAGATTCAATTATATTAAAAATTTTAAAACTGTATTATTATAAAAAGATTTAGGTTAAAGGTTCAATTCAATGAATACTATAATAGTTTTTTTTTCATTAATATTAATGTATTAAAATCAAGTTCATTAAAATATTAAAATCAAATTCACGCTCACAGTTGAAAAGATTCTATTTGAGTAAAAATAAAATCTAGAAATTTGTAAGCTCTCTTATAGATTTCTTCAGAAAATGTTCGTTGGTAATGTTTTCAAACCAACCCTTAGGTCGAAAGAAACGACTGAGAAATATTTTTTGTTTTGACAATTTCAGAATTTGCATTCTTGACCTTCTAGTTCAAATTCCCCTAAAATGTTATTCGCATTATTATTGAGTCTTTTTAGTTTCCCTGCATCATAGAGTAATTATAATTGAGTAAAAAAGGATGCCTGAATTTTAAACATAAGTAATTTTGTATCACGCATTATAATTTTATAACTTATCTCCAAATTTTCTATTTTTAAACTATAAAAATAAAAACGTAGTAAAAACATCTTTTCGTTGGGAGATGTTTCACTTGATTTCATGATCCAAATTGGCACCTCCATGGCAGTGTTGGTTTTCAAGCAAAGTGAGATGATAACAATTAGAGTCATGATTCAAGTGTTTATTTTCCAATTCAACCTCAACTCATACAATGCATTCAAAATTTCACTTATATAAAGCATCAACTAGTTCACAATAAAAAGCAAATCAAGCGATCAATTCTAACTACACACTATTATATTCATTGAACTCTTTAAATAAAGTCAATTATCGGCTTCCCTTACCTGACAAAGCAACTTTGTAGACCCAAACCGCTCAAAGAACACCAAAATGTATCTAACTCCACAAGATGCTCTATGTACACATAGAAACATCATAAGAACGATTAGGACCTATCATTATGATCATTGATCAACAAATACTCATATTAATGATTAAAACGTCGCATGCAAGCGAAAGAGAGCTCGCATATAACAGAAAACAGAAAAAGACTAAAAGGAGAGCGGAAACTCAACTTACGCGAACGGAGAAACTGATCGGTCCAATTTGAAGAACTTGCCGAAAGGATCAATCCTACAGTCTCGGTTCTTCAATCAAACGACTAGAATAACAAAACCTCTAGAAAAAAAATCAAAGAACTCTAAAAAAAAATGAATAGTTTCATTATATAGAAATTCATATAATCTTTTCCAATATTTTATTTTATAACGTCCACATTTATAGATGAAATTCATGTAACTCGGAAATTCATGTTTGATTTTCACTTTGTGTGAAAATTCGTCAAACCAACCACAGTCCTCCCAACAAAGAAAAGATACCACGCTTTAATAGTATATAGAATTATTTAATTTTAAATAATAAAATTATTATTATAAATTATATAATGTTAATTTTATAACAACTTATTTTATCAAAGTTATTTAAATTCATTATAAAAATAAATTAACGTCTAAAACTTTTTCATTCAAACACAATTCAACTCTAATTTATTATTATTACTTTAGTGAAAAAACACTATTGATAAAAATGTTTTCTATTATTAAAAAACTGTTCAAATTAAAAAAAAAATACCAATAATTTTATAAAATAATAATATATAATTAAGTTATAACATCTGGGACAAACATGAGATTAGTAATTCGATCTGATGACATATAATAGATCCAAAAATTAATAAATCTATCGAGTAATCGAATAAACAACAAATATAATTTTAATATCAATTTAAAAAGTAAATTTTAAATTTAACTCAATTTTACAAAATTGATTTATAAGATAAAATTTATAATTAATTATATATTATAAGTTTTTTCCTACTGTTAAAATTTAATTTTTAATTATAATCTATTTTCACTTGCATAATCTCCTGTATACTCTCAAAATGAGCCCTTCTCTCTGCTCACATAAGAATGATTCCGTCCACACGTCATTTAAATGCCTCATCTTTAATTCCTTGTGCTCTATTCTCTACACTGCTAAAACAAACAACAACAAAAAACAATGTCATATCTCACACTTATTATACGTCACAATTGGCCCAAAAAATTAACGTGACAAAGTTTGTAATTTTCCTCTCATCTCTCTCATTTTCAACCCAATAAATAAACGTGACAAACTTCCTGTTTTGGCAGCCAAATTTTGTTTGTCCTCTAATAGAACGAAACAATACTAGTATTTCTTGTTGTGACGTTGACCAATTTAAACATAAATCATACGTATAATATACTAATAAAACATTTCACAAATCACAAATACTATTTTTAATACAATATGTAAACGATCCAATTCAAACATGAACACAATTTAAACTTGGGAATTGAAAACCAATTTATTTTTTTAGAAAAATAACCGAAATTTGAACAGGGCTAGAAGGTTTGAAGATGTAATTAATACACATTTTTATATTGGGTAAGTTGGGTGTATAAAATGAAAATACAGAAAGGGAAAGGATAAGATTGAATAAAGGCAGTGTACCCACCGTGTGACCAGGTTAGCACCAAGCCACCCGCACGCGTCTTGCTCGTTCGTGATCTCTCACCAAGCCAAATTGCCAACATGCAATTCCAAATTTAAAACACGAAAAACATAAAATAACAATTCCCTATTCCTTTGACCATAACATTAATGTTGTTCTCGAACTGTTTGAACTTTGAAGTCTCCTCTTATCTCTCATTGGCTCCGCGTAAATAAGTAACTGCATATGTCATTGTTTTGTTCCTTTTTTATTCTCATTCTTCTTCCCACAGTATTGGCAAAGAATAAACGCGCCATTTACACAACGCGAAGCTTATATATAAACCTCCGAGCAGAACAAACATTTCACGACAACAACTTAGTTTGATAATCGGGCACGTGTTTAATTGTTTGTTGAGAGGGATAATGATGAAGGGTGGTGAATACGAGCGGGTGCTGAGGTACTTGGACGAGGACGGTGACGGAAAGATTTCAGCTTGTGAGTTGAGGAACAGAATAGGGATGCTGGGTGGGGAGGTTGGGTTGAGAGAGGCTGAGATGGTGGTTGCGGCGGTGGATTCTGACGGTGATGGGTTTCTTTGTTTGGAGGATTTGGTGAAGATGATGGAGGGAGTGGAAGAGGAAGAGAAGGTGAAGGATTTAAGGGAAGCTTTTGATTTGTACGACAGAGAACGATGTGGCTTCATCACGCCCAAAGCCTTGAAGAGGATGCTCAAGAAGTTGGGTGAATCCAAGTCCATGGATCAGTGCAGAGCCATGATTGCTCGCTTTGATTTGAATGGTGATGGCATGCTTAGCTTTGAAGAGTTCAGAGTCATGATGAACTAGTTAATCATCTCATTCATTTCTTTCTACATTGTGTCTGATCCTTATTCATTCCCTTTTGTTTCTTCATTCATCGATACACATACTGGAATTGTAAATCGCTTTTTGTGGAATGAGATTTTGGTTATGACAAAAGTACAGAGCTACGAAATGTAACGAATTATTTATCGAATCAACTTTGTTCTTTGCTTTGTGTTAAACATGTGTTTGATTCATGTAATTGAATAAGATTTTCATTTTCTTCAAATTCAGTTTAGAGTCTTATTCGAACACTTTCCTTTCGTCTGTGTCTGATTGCATAGTTTAACTGAATGAATTTAAGACGGCGTTCATGTCTCCATTTTCGTAGTTCCCAAAGTTCAATGGGTAGGGACTTGCTACGTGTGTCGTTCTTCACCATGTTTATGGAGTTTAGTAGTATTCGAGTTTTTAGAATCTTAACTTCCAACCAAATTAGAAGAATTGAGTGTTAGCTTTGGATTATATATATATATATATATATATATATATATATATATATATATATATATATATATATATATATATATATATATATATATATATATATATATATC
>Ga0099822_1006636_pt1 | contig 15048 bp, 4 predicted proteins | sample CowpeawhiteBW_FD_76839 | JGI IMG/M metagenome (GOLD analysis project Ga0099822, IMG submission 76839) | Root nodule microbial communities of legume samples collected from California USA - Cow pea white BW | ecosystem: Host-associated > Plants > Roots > Nodule | place: USA: California | collected...
CCACTTAACCCACCAACCCGTGGTGGGTTGAGCCGGGTTACAAAATTTCTGGCTCACCAGAAAGTGAGCCGGGTTGGGTTCACTCATTTTGAACCCGGCTCGTGGTGAGCCAACCCGTGTGAGTCGGGTTGGCTCACTTTGACATGTCTATGAGAGAGTGACAGGACCACCATGCTTATATAGAATATAATATTTTTAAGTATCGTTTAACATTCAAATGGCCCTAATTTGATTATGTTGAATGTGTTTAAGAATTTTAATTGTCTTATGCTTTGTTTTAGATAGATAGAGTGGAAAACCTACTTGTATGTGAGGATGGACATACACACCTTTTAAATTTTTTAAGATTATTATTAAATATCTATCTGAAAAAAAATATTTTACTCCTAATCTTATATATTTGTTTTCTCCAATTTTGTTTTTACTAATTATTTATTTTACTTTAAAATGTTGAATTAAAACCTAAATAACTTTTAATTATTTCATTAACTTAGGATCTTAATCCGCCGTGTATATATATATATATATTTATATATATATATATAATATTTATATGGAAGGAAAGTTTATTATAAAAAAGAAAGAATAAAATTATAACTAATTTTATTTATTTTCATTTAAAGTGCCCTTTGCTCGTAGTTTTTTTTTTCCACCACATAGTAGTTCCTTTTTCTATTTTCAACTTTCAACTTGTTTTCATCTAGTTTCTGAAAGATTTATTTTCAATTTTTTTGCTTTTAGTGAGAGTGTGGTGAAATATTAAGGAATTTATTTTAAGTTTAACTCTATGTTAAATAAATTTTATATTTATTTATTTGATATAAATTAGTTTTATTTTAAGTTGATATGACATTTTTATTGAGCCTCTTTACATCAATATATATATATATATATATATATATATATATATATATATGATAAATTTTAAATAATTATAATACTATCTTAAGAATATATTTCTAATTTAACTTAACTTACAAAATTAAATTATAAAAAAATATTTATATTTGTTAATATAATATTAATGTAATTTCTAATAATATGAAATTTCCAAAAATAAATATTCGTATACAGAAGAAATATATGAAGAAGATAAGATGACGTTACTTGTGTTCTGAAAATTATAAAATGCAATTCTCTTAAGAATAATAAGTGTTATTTTACACATTTAAAGCAAGTTAGAAAGGAAAAAAGAAGTGAAGAAGCCCTCCGTAACCGTATGCTTCAGTCATGCTAACGCAACGTTCTTATCCGTTGACTCCGTTGATTGCAAATTCCACTATTACTATTGGTGCAGAGGAAAAGAAAAAACATTAACAGTTTGAAGAGAGTGGAGGAGGAAGCAGAAAGGATGGAAGTGGCTTCGGCGTGAGAAACATGAAGACCTTTACAACAAAATAAGAAACGCTAAGTGGTGAGAGAATAAACATGGAAACTCTCGTTTTAATCCAATCTAAGGATTATAATTCTTTTTTGTTTTATTTCTCTTAATAAATTTTTTTCCGCACGTCCTATACTTCCTTTGTGTATATTTAAAAAATGACAACAGGTAGTGTAAATATTAAGCTCAGTGAGTGCTGCTGAAATAGTGGGTTTTTATTTATAAATTAAGCACCATCTATTAAACACAATAATTTGGGTAAATAATAAGTGATCACAATGATTATCCTTAAACAATTTAACCCTAAAGTTCTAAAGTTGAACCACAATAAATTACGCCCATGTTCTATATATTATTTACTATAGAAACTTGTAAACATGTATATAAACTATAAAGCATTTCAGCTTTTTGCAAATAAAAAAACGAAAAGAATCAACTGAGAAGCACCCCACGTGCGCCGACACGTGACTCGAAATCCCAAGGGTACCTTATCTGTGGCACGTGTGAGGAATGTGCACGTGTCTGTGATTAGACTAGATCATTACACCAAATCAAATCCTTGTGCTTTCCATTAAATAAATACTTTAAGAAAGATTTAAGATGGCGCACATGCAGAGCACGTGGTGTTTATGCGTCCACTTTCTATGCTCCCAACGACGCCGTCAAAGCTTACACGCTAAAAGAAATAAGACTTACCAACACGATACGTGTACACTACCGTCCAAATTCACAAGGTAAGTTAAGATAAATTGTGGTGAAATGTCATAACAACCCCACACTCAAAATTTTCAAGTGAAGAGTTAGAAAAGAACATAATAAACAATAAATAAGATGATTAAAAAGAATTATTGTATTTAAGAAATGATCAGAAAAAGGAAAGAGTTTATTTATTTATTTTTTATTTTGTGGTTTGAAGGGTTATTATTTATTGTTATAGTAATTAATGGTGGTGAGAAGAGAAGAAGGAAAAATGAAAAGGGTTGGTGGGGACCATTGACAGAATGGAGTGGCATAGATAGATTGATGAGAGAGAGAGAGAGTGTGTTGGGTGGGGGCATGATCTTGTTCATTCACAGCTCATCTGTTTTGTTTTATAATTGATTTTGCGATGTAATAGCATAAGCCATGTGATTGTTTTTGGAGACTTGTTGCCGCATTTAAGTTCTTCTCTTCAACTGCACTCTCATTCATTAACCTTCAAAACTTTTATCATCTTATGTTCAGACAAACTATTCATTGTCATGCCAGCATTCATCTTCAAAACTATAACTTATTAACATCTTCTATGTTTTGGTATGAACATATTAATAATCAACCATCTGTTCTTTTTTTTTTTTCTCTTTTTTACACTTTGTCATAAATTACTACTGTAACTTAAGATAAATCTCATATAATTCTTCATCTTTCTACTTATAAATGTAATATTTTAATGCTAAAAAATTGTTTTTAAGAGTGTTTCATATTCTATAACAATTCAACCAGTCAATTCTGAAGTTAGTTGTAGTTTAGGAGGTGAAAAATAAATAAATAAAGAGCATGTGGTTAGAACAGAAATATTTTCTTTTGTTGGGTTGGAACAGAAATTTTATAAAGTGTCTGAAAAAATATGAGTAATGTGAATAAAGTAAAAAAGAGATGTGGTTAGATATCGTAAAAGACGTGTTAAAAGTAAGTTATAACTCAAATTAAATTACATATATAATTCAAAAGTAAGAATGATATTAAAAATAACAAAAATATTGTTTGTAATATATTAAAACTTAAAAATATTATATATAATTATTTTGTTCATATGAAACAATAAGACATACGTTACTTAATTGAATTACACATTTAAAAATAACATAACTATTTTAGTTTAAAATATTTTTTATTATTTTTTCTTTATTATTATTATTATTATTATTATTATTACAATTCCTATTTTTATAATACAAAATAATAAAATTATAATTATACAATTAAATGTAAATAATCTTTTATAATTTTATTATATGTAACTTTTATTTATTTTATAGGTAAATTATCTTTATAAAAGTTTATTTTATTAGTTTAAAAAATTATAAATTAAAAAGACTCAAATAAAAATAAGTTAATTTAAAAAAAATCATAATATTAATAATTAATTGTTTTAATTTAAAAAATATAATTATTTATTGGAAAATTAAAAAAGAAAAAAAGTAGACAGGGTCAACTCTCTAATAATAGTATAAATTATTAACAGTTTATTTTGTTAGTTATGTCAAAACTAAATTATCCGAGATTAACGATACAGACTAAAAAAACATTAAAAAGCATAATAGCTATTAAAATTTTCACCATAATTGAAATCATCAAGCAGATATCACTAATATAAAGTTATTATTATTCTAGCTAATTAAAATCGACAGAACGGTATTTATAAAGATTTGAAATATATTTAATTTTTTAAAAATTAATAATATTTAAATTTGTTAAATTCTTATCAAATAATGATAACATGCTTGAAAGGTCTTCTGTTTTTAGTTTAGTGCTGTATTCCAATTTAATATTGATTATAAATAAAACATAGGCCATTTTCATCGAATGTTTATTTAAATTTGAAATTAACATGTATACACGAAAAACTTGTTAGTTCAAATAAACAAAAAAAAAGTATTTAAATTGTCTCTCAAAAAAATAAACATTCATACAACATACTTGATACAGAAAAAATTGTAAGATGTAAAATATGATTTTACCACAATTTTTTTCGTAAGATTTAATTTTGTACTCATTAGAGTAAATGTTTTTGGTTGAATTCATAAGAATGTAATAATTTTTTTAATAAAACCTCCTAAACCACTTTCCATATATAGATAGATAGACCCCTTAGACTACATAATCTTATTGATAGAAACAATAATAAATGATTATAAGAAGTGTTAACTAATGATTTAAGTTAAGAGTATGAAATTATTGTAATGCATCCTAACTATGCCTAACTGTGTGTACCGAACGAATTTAATAATTTTGAGCGTTTATTCTCTAGAAATTTTAAAATAAAATAAAAAAAGATAAATAATGTGTGAGGAAAAATAAAAAAAAAACAATAAAATGATATAAGAAAATATACAAGACAGTCATAGCACGTTACTCTTCTATTTTGATTACCCGCATGTATAAATCAAGAAATTAGTTATGATATTTTTGGCATTTACATTTATAGTAATTAAAAATGTAAAATGCCTTGATCTACCAATACAACAGGTAATATTTCAGTACTAGAAATAGAATAAGAATGGAGGTGTTATTATAACAGTTTTCATTTGTTTTTTCACACTTCAATTGTTAATCCACTTTATGTATCTTATCATTTGCATATTACTTTATTTTTTTTTCGGTCTTTTCTTTTATTAGTTATCTATTTTGCCTTTTCCTTTTATTACGAGTGTACACACTAATTGGGTTTGAAAATTTTAACCTCCATACCAAAAAAAGGTGTGTGAATCTAAGGTGGTGGGATGTACTATAACGAAAGACAAGAGTTTTCCATTTATGAAAAAAAAAATAGAAAAAGATTGGCGACAAACCACAATCTAATCATGTTGTTGTATGAAAGGAAAGAAGTTTGAGGATGATTAAGATTACAAACTGTTGTGATTATGTGCAAATGCCGACCAAGCTACCACCCGTGATCATCACGTAGAAAACAGAAAAGGAGGTAGAAAAAAAAGTTTTTGAAAATAATTATTTTAATTCAAGGGTAATAGACCCGAAAATCTAAAAGTTAGGTCCATCAAAGCCTACAAGATTAGATATTAGATTGCTAGTAATTGCTATTAAAACATAATTAAAAGTTGAATGATTAGGGAATCTCAACACAGTGCTCGCAACAAAATTTTGTTGGTGTACTTGTTTGCCTGAATTCTATTATTCTTATTATGTTTAAATATGAGGGAAAAAAATGAAATATATTTCTAAAAAGGGAAAAAACGAGCACTTACAATATTTTCCAGTAACTTGTATGAATGAAATTGAATTGAAGGGTACGTTAGTCATGATCCACCTTGGGACAACAAATTAAATTAAATGGACAGTTTTAACGTGAGACGTAGTTTGAATCTATAGGTAGTTTATAAATAATAGTCTGTCACATTATTAAACAGTGAGATAAAGATGAGAAATAAAAATAATAAAAAATTGTATAATAATAAATAATTGTATAAAGAGGACAATAGTATAGATAGATGTCCCATCAAGGGATAAAACAGAGCGTAAAAAGGATAGAGAGGCCCAGCCGAAAACGCAAGCGGAAATTGAATGAAGTGTTGCACAATCTGCTTTTTTGACTTAGCCATGATTCAGCCGTGTTTGGTAGTAATAATCATAATCATCACCACACTTAACAACATTATCACAAAATGTTAAGTTAAAATATTCCTTTCTCTTCTTTCTTTTTCTCTTTCAGTGTGTAAACACCCACCCATAACTAACAATAAAAATATCAATTAATAAGTATAATAACCAAAAGTTGACCGGTCAAAAGTCTCACCTTAGGTTAAAAATCTAGCCAGAGGAGGTTACTTTTGCATCATTAACCAACAAAATAAAACTCTTCCACCAATCTTAATTGCCCGCTGCCGCATCAGATTCTCCGCTCCCCACGAGAAATTGACCAGCCGAGAATTTGGAATAAGAATCCAACTGCACAGAGACGTATGGGTAACGAAAATCGAACACTACTTTTCATTTGTCCTTTTTTTTAAAATGAATTTTAAGCATCTGTGCAATGTTTTTTTTTATAAATTAATAAAGTATATTGCAAGATTGTATATTACAATTTTCATTCAATTTTTGTGTGACTTAGTGTATTATTATTAATTTTTATATTATAAAATAAAATTTAAATGTACTTGAGATTGTTGTATAAAATTAAATTCATGTTTTATTATGGGAGAATTATTTTTTGGATAAGATTATTAGTATGATTAATTTTTTATGAGTATTTAATAACATTTGAATTTGAGATTGATTATTAAGTTAAAAAATATTTGAGATTTGAATTTAAGACTTTCTTAAAAGTATTTTATTATTGATTAAAAATAATTTAAGGAAATATTTTAAATGAATTTGTAAAATAATTGGATTGTAAGTCAGCGAAAAAAAAGAAAGAGAAAACAAATCATCTCATCCTTCTCTATCCCACTGGTCAACACGTGTTGACACCGGCGGTTACCAGTAGCCAGTTACCGGAAAACCTTTTGGTAGGCTCCACCCAACCTCCTCCATCAAAATTTGCTTAACCCAAAAATACGCACACGCACAAAATTGAAAGAAATGGAAAAAGGAGAAGAAAAAGACACAGAGAAGGATGTTAAATTAATCAATTAATTAGTTAATTAATGACTGTGGGAAAGAAATGAATTAAGGAATTATTTAATTATAAATTAAGATATGATTTAAGGGAGATAAGGCCATGTGAGGGGTCCTCTCTGAGATTTTGCTCCAAAACCTTCCCTTCACCTGATTTGCAGGCACTAACCCAAGAAAGGACCAACCTAAAACCAAAGAACTTCTAAGAGCTGGGTAGAGAGAGAAAGAAAGACACTTTCTCTCTCTTTCTCTCTCTGGGTCTTTCTTTCCTTTCTCTGTGTGTGGGTGAGTGTGTGAGGTACATGCAAAAACAGTGGGTTTGAGATAGAGAAAGAAGGAGTTGAAGACTGTTTTTCAATCTTGCAAAATCTGCTCATCAAGTACTTTTGTTGTATTTTTGATTTTGCTTCTTATCCAACTTGTAAGTTTCTTGCATCCTTTTTTTATTTATTTTTCTCTCTCCATCTCTTCACTCCCTCTTTGTAAATGATTTACTAGCTTTCTCATGAACAAAGTGAATTGTCTGCTATGTTGTTGGGTATTGGTGAAGATTGTAGATTTACGGAGATCTAACTAAATTCTGCTTTTTGTTGAATCCTGGGGATATTGGTTAATGGGTTTTGTTCAGAATTGATTGTTTTTCGTCATAGCCTTGGAATGTTGGATTCATTACATGTTTCCGGACCGGACGGATTCACTGAACCCGTTTTGTTTAATTAAAGTCGCCAGCTATTTATGGTGTTTTGATTTTTGGGATCTCTCTGTGAATTTGGTTCTGGACCGGCAATTCCCCCTTTTCTCTTTTCTCTACTCAGGGGTTCATACAATAAAAAAAAAATGTGACTTTGAATGGATTCCCGATCTGTAACAGTGATTTTGCCGTGTTGACGATTCTGGGCATTTAATTTAAGAAATGGAACTGTAGAGAGAGAAGTACTTGAAACTTGTAACTGAAATTGATTGATTCCTTTACAGACTCTTGATTCGGAAGGTAGTTCCTTCTGGGGGACGCTGAGGCTGTTCATCAATCATCTATGTGGTGTTGAATTTGACCCTTCAGGCAAAGATATATAGAAGAAGACATCTAATAATTGAAGGTTGAGTTCTTGTTGCTGCTGCTGCTGCTGCTTTTGCCTCTTGTGGAGACTATGTTGGAAGGCCGTTCGTGCGTGGTTAGGTTGTTTCCGAGCTCTTGTCAGGCAGATAACAAGTGGTCTTTCATGGCATACCTGCCAGACTTGGACACGAAGAATGGCAAACGCCCTTCTGATGATGCCGATTGCGAAGAAGAATCTCAGCCCAGGAAGATTAACAGGAGAGCTGAATCTGTCCATCCAGGGGGGGACACAGTTCGAGTTCTTTCTCAACAACAACGACTGTATGATGCTGATGATTCTGTGGAGGAGGATGAGAGGAAGGACCTTGAAGTTAAGAACAAGGAGGAAGAGAATGAGTCCGGAGATTCGTCAGATTGGAGTGAACGGCAGATGGAGCAGGAAGAGCATCAAGGTGGGGATTCATCAGATTCGGGTTCTCTTCTGCCGAGAATGAACCGGGACAGCTCAATCGCATGTCTGAGCCGATGTTCGAGGTCCGATTATGGTTCTCTGGCGTCACTGAATAAGAGCTTTCGGAACACAATCAGAAGTGGGGAGCTGTACAGGTGGAGGAGACTGAAAGGGATAGTGGAACACTGGATTTATTTTTCCTGTGCCCTTCTGGAATGGGAGGCCTACGATCCAATTCGTGAAAGGTGGATGCATCTGCCAAGAATGGCTTCCAACGAATGCTTCATGTGTTCGGACAAGGAGTCTCTGGCCGTAGGTACGGAGCTTATTGTGTTTGGGAGGGAGCTGAGGTCTCATGTGATTTACAGATACAGTCTTTTGACGAACTCGTGGTCATCTGGGATGAGGATGAACGGTCCAAGGTGTTTGTTTGGATCTGCGAGCCTCGGGGAGATTGCTATTCTGGCGGGTGGGTGTGATTCGGAGGGTCGGATTCTTGACTCGGCCGAACTGTACAACTCCGAGAATCAAAGCTGGGAGGTTCTCCCGAGCATGAACAAGCCCAGGAAGATGTGCTCTGGTGTCTTCATGGATAGAAAGTTTTATGTTATTGGGGGAATCGGCGGAAAAGATTGTAAGCTTCTTACATGTGGTGAGGAATACAACTTACAAAGTAGAACATGGACAGAAATCCCTAACATGTCCCCCGGACGCAGTGCTACCTCTGACATGCCTGCAACAGCGGAGGCACCACCTCTGGTTGCGGTTGTAAATAATGAACTTTATGCTGCTGATTACGCTGACATGGAGGTGAAAAAATACGATAAAGAGAGAAGATTTTGGCGCAGCATTGGGAGGCTGCCTGAACGAGTAGTTTCGATGAATGGTTGGGGTCTTGCATTCAGGGCATGTGGAGATAAGCTAATTGTGATTGGTGGTCCGAGAACTCACGGTGAAGGTTTTATCGAACTCAATTCCTGTGTCCCTGGTGAAGGACCTCTACAGTGGAATCTACTTGCCAGAAAACGCTCTGGCAACTTTGTTTATAATTGTGCTGTCATGGGATGCTGAACAATTTCTCAACCCACATTTTCATACTTCCTCAACATTCATTCTTGCTAATTGGTACTTTCCCCCCCTTCTTTTTCGATCATAATTTTCTTTCCTCGCTGGGGGATGACGGGAGGAGATTCACTTCACACTTCACCATTGTCTGAAAAGTTTTCCATCAAGGAGGCTATTCTCTTCTTTATTTTTATCTTCCTTTCAAATTCCTATCTCCCCCCATTTACGTTTACATGAAAATTTTCAAAGCTTGCTATCATGTATCACAGGAATAGGTTAAATAATTGAAGTAAGTCTCAACACAAATGTAGGTTACTGGTGTTGTTTATTTGATGTTTTCCTTTTGTAAGAACACACAGCTAGATATTTGATTTTCATCATCATAATTTTCTTAGCCTCAACGATGGAATAATTCCTCATACTTGTTTATTAATTCTTGATTCTCCTATTTTCAGTTAACCATTTCATTGGGACCATAACATAGTTGTTTTTCTTCTTCTGCATTGTCAATGATTGAATGGTTGATTACGACACAAGTCTGCTACTCTGCATGATGAAAAAACAAGTTCCCTATCTAACAATAAATGATCGGTGCTTTATTTCTTTTGTCTTTTTTGAAATCATAATTAAAAGTTATGGGGGATGTCGATGCTCAACGCATGGTAAAGACTTGAACCTTTTCCATCACAAAGGTTAATTTGATGTTTGTGTGAGGAATGAGGATTAATTAATATCTCGCGTTGATTCCACAATTTCTATTATGATTGGAGCCAAAGATGCTTGTTAGCTTTCTCATCCTAGTTTCAAATCTAATACGTGTACATGTGGTTAGAATAGAAGTGTTATTAAACTATTTTGTCCTAATTCCATCAATTATAGTTAGTTATTAAATTTTATTATTTCTTTCGGTGGTTGATTCACCATTATTAGATATCTAATCCATTCAACTATCATTTTTTTTTTCTATTGCATCAGTATCTGGTCGTTCCACCTGTATGCACAAGAATAATCTATAACCATTAATAAAGCAATTATTTTTGTAGACGTTTTTTTTATGCCTGTGCTTTTTTCTTCTTGTTTTACTTTTAATTGTTAATGTTTTGGGGACGGTTTTTAATCTATAATTTATAACAGTTAATAAAAGAGATTCACTTTTGTAATTATTTCTTTAGATTTTTTTTACTAATTAGTAACTGACTTATTTTTAATTAATATCAATTAATAAAGATTCTATTTTTTGCAATTTATTTCCGTTTTTGTTATGCTATTTTAATGTTTTCGGTAACTTATTTTTATCATGATAATTGTTATCTTGACTGAAACTTTTAACTGTATGAATTGGTTTTTGTATTTTTTTTATTATGAAAACTGAGCGAAGAAACCATTATAAAAGAAAAAAAGATATTGTATTTAGTATTTATTTTGAATTTATTGAAGTATGGTGCATAAAATTTGAATAGAGTAAGGTTGTCTATTTTAGATGAAACCTAGGCATGGGTTTGGGGCTTTTGGGTTGATAACCTAAACAAAAGTTGAAAAAGAAAACCCTATAAATGTTGATGTAACATGCCTAAGAGATAATGCATCTAGGTTGTGGACTACCCATAGTAGAAGCTTTTATTGACTAAACTCTAGCTTTGGATATCAATCATGTAAGCAAAACGTGAAGATAAAGAATATGAAATAAATATATATAAGGTGATTCAAATAGTTTTAAAGACTCTTCTTGTGTGTAACTTTCTGTGAAGTTTCCAAAAAAAAAAAAAAAATCATATTTCTGCTCATGAAGTGTAGTATCACGAAATCTAGGTTAAATTTATTGTTCTAGATGCATGCCTTCACTTCTCATTGTTAAAGCTTTGATATCCCCTTTTGGTCTTTTCTGAATTTATTATTTCTCGATGGCTAGTAATATATGGTTGTTGGGTACTAGATTCTGAATTAACATTTTAATAAGTAGCGTAAACATAAAAGCTACCTATATACGCATATTATTTTTTAAATATATAATATTATATTAATAATTAATAATATTATAATATTATATATATATATATATATATATATATATATGATATTATATTAGTTGATGATATCGTAATATTATTAAGTTAATATATAAAAAGATTTATATTTATTAAAAACAAAATGAAATAAATGAAAAAAGAGAGAATAAATATTAATTAATGAAAAAAAATTGTTAGAATAATTTTATAAAAAACATATAAAAATAACAGTTAATCTAAACTAAATTAATAATTATATATATATATATATATATTAAAATATTTTTTAAAATTAATATATTTTATATTTTAATATAAAAACTAAACTTTTTATACATTTATATAAAGATTTTGATACATACAGATTATTTATTGAAGATCTAGAATTAAGTCCAAACCTTATTTTACAAACTAATTTTGTAACGTTGAATTTGAACTAAAGTTATCTTCTTGATTACCAATAATATCTATGCCATCACCTTTGCATAAACACATCTTCAATTTTGCTTTAATACGGCATGCAACTTTTAAAACAAGTTTATTTTCAAAATAAAAAATAAGGAAAAACTATGACTGAAATTTTAAAACTAGAACGAGACTTTTCTAGAAAATTTTAAACTTGTAACCACCCGAATGAAAATTTAGAAATGTGATTAAATGAAAAATAGCTACGTATCTTTAAAATCCCACATGTGAATTTTAATAGACTTATATTTCTTCGGCTATTGCTCCACTAAAAATGAATTGGTGACATTTTTAATTAAAGAAAAATTCAGAATACATTTTAAAAGTAAAATTAGACTTTTTCTACCATTTTCTAAACTTCAAACTTAAATTATCCTAATGCAAAATTAGAAATATGATATAAAAAAACTACATATCTTAAAAAATTCACATCGGTTTTAGAAAAGGTACGTTTTCTTATAATTAGTTGACTACATTCATTTTGATATCAATTATTAAATTCAACGCTTACAATTAAATACAAAATTACAATTAATTGTGAAAACGTAGTTATCTTTGCTTAAAAAGATAACAACCAAACATCACAATTTGATGGATAATTTATTTCAGTTAACTTTGTGTTACTTCTCATTTAATATTTTTTAAGAGATAAAAAAAAAAAAAACAGGTGGAATAGTGTTGCTGACATTTCTCTTTTCAAGTTTTGCAATTGGTTCATTGCTATTATGAATTGAAACAGCATGAGTAGGTGTGCGTGTCCTTCGTTACGGTGATCAATGCTTAAGCCATTTTAGAATGCTTCATCTGCTATGTGTTGAAACATATCCAGAGTGAGAGATTATTTTACGTAAAACATGGATTTGAAACACAAAACATGAAATGGATCATTGTGTTGTATGGGTTTGTAATAACAAGAAAGAAACAGATGTTGGCCATAAGCTATGCATCATGGAAAGACACACTCCAAGGGAAAATTGTTGCGTGCGTGTTGGATTCTTGTGTCACACGATGTTTCAAGACATGTACACTCCGTACAAAGCATTTTATGTTGTGCTTGTGTTTCGTGTCTGCGCAAGTGCCTATGGGTAACGGGCCATGCCATGATAGAGTTCCAGAGAAAAGTTATTTTATGGAAAGGATGTGCATGCAGTAAAGTTTCAACGTCAGAATCTTCCCATTTTCCTACCTATTATTAATACCTCAAATTTTATGTCCAATGAATTCAAAATCATGTAAATATAACATTTTGGAGTAATTATTATGAAAATTAGTTAAGTGGCTGAAGGATAATAAATATTGTATATTACTAGTGAAGTATAATTAAATTATTAAAAACTGTATCGATATATTTATTTTAATTGTAGTGAAATACAGGAATAACATTGTAAAGACCTATTAAGGTTTGGAGTGAGCTCTTCTCAACTTAACTCAGAGTGGGCCAAATATTTTATTTTGAAACCCCATGATTTTCTACTGCACCTACTTTAGGATTAGGACATTACTTCCTGCACCTCCCATTTCCTTCCTGCACCACCACAAAATTTATAAACCCATTTTACATCTTTTAAAAATTTTAATAAACCTATATAACTTCCTGAAAGCACAATATGTCCTAAATTGAACAGAAAATCATTTCAGAAGTTTATTTCTATTTCATATTACATAATTTGGAAGTGACTTCTGGATTAGGATTGCATAAGTCTTCATATAAAAAAAGGCAAAATAGTGATTTTAACATTATGGGGTGCAGGAGGTACGCATGGAAGTGTAAAAAGGAATGCCAGTGTATGCAATGCCTTTTGGGCTCTTATGAAATGTTATGGGAAAAATCGCTCTTTGCAGCCCTAAGAAAAATCAGCTCATAATTACACTAAGACTTTTTCATTTTTCTCAAATTATGGCTAATACCTTAGTTTTTTAAACTTTTATACAAATTTTCAATTTCTTAGAAGTATTTTATTGTCATCCAATTTTTACATCACATGCACTCCATTAGGTTTGAAAAATATTATATTACATTCATGGTGAACCTTGATAAGAAAGATAATTGTAATAGAAAGAAGATTAAGTGTAATTTGATTATTCTTTTAAGATATATCATTATAATTCATAGTATTGTTTTTCAACGTGTTACATTTTTCTTATTTCACCTCTTATTCATTTCAAAATAGATTTTATGGAGTGTTTTTTTTTTTAATATTTTAAAAAGTCTTTTCTACCGTGAACGAAAAGTGAAATAAGAAATTTGTGAAGTGTAAGAATTGAAACCTCCACCTCAATCTCCATGGCCTATTTCCTCCATGAGTGAAAACTCTATGGATAAAATACATTTCATTCCAATTATAAGAACTGGATAATAAAACTGATTAAAAATCGTATTCACTTAATAAAAATTCAAATTCTGTCCATCCGTTAACAATTTTTGTATAGATGAATCCATCCCTAACAACAATATTGTTAAAAACTTAAAAATATTTTTTTAAATGAGTTTATAAAAATTCTAAAATAAATTACAAAAAATATTTTTGAAAAATTAGAAAAATAAAGTTAAGAAATATTTAATTATAAAAAAATTAGTTAAGTTAATTTTAACTTATTAATATTGATAAGAAGATCTTTTAGATTTTAATAAATAATTATAAATTATTAATCATTCACGAATGAATTTTACTCAATCTATTTTTTCTTTTATAGTTTTATTATAATTTAATTTTCTTATAGATAAACCAATTGAATAACGCATTAAATGAATTGGTTTCACACCCTTAAATTCCAGCATCTTGTTGGCTTATTCCTATCTCTCCACGTTCCTTCTTCAAGGAAGAGAGTAACTACTATTACTGAATGGGTTGGTAAAACAACAAACGAAATTAAATTTCTCACCTATTTTAAAAAGTTATTTCTATTTTTAAGAAATAAATATTAAATCTGAAAATGGTAGCGATTACTTAGTACTTTTTAATAATTGTATGATTGTGGTGGTTAAGAACTATTACTACATATAATGGTTAAACACATTTATTGATTCCAGATAAATCATAGACTTATAATTAATAGACTTAATTAATTTTGACTCTTTATTGTTTTGCAAACTGAAATTTTGGTTCCCATAAATATTATTTGTATATATTCTTTAATTTTTTCAAGTCAAGTAATTTTGATTTATTATTAATATATTATTTAATTATTATAAGAAAACATTGATACATTCATGCAAATACACTGTATTAAAGTTTGTTGTTAAATCTTACTACTAATGTTTACGTGAATAAGAAACCCTATATATATA